>OBLO01003333.1_pt1 | contig 11584 bp, 10 predicted proteins | sample 1519401 | NCBI WGS metagenome assembly OBLO01 (sample SAMEA2602897, study PRJEB22501) | metagenome | reverse complement strand
CGGGAGATACACAGCAGCCGGCGGATCCATCTGACGCCGAACAGAGCCAGGAACAGGATAAGCCCTGGATTCCTCCGACGCCGAAGCCGGAGAATAAAGGACCGGTAGGACGTTTTTCAGGAGCCTCCCTTCCGGACGACGAGAAGAAATAGGGAAGCTCATCGTAAATGCTATACACGAAGTGTGATGCGTGGCGGCAGAACCGGAGTGAAAGAACGTTTGTCAGGGACTATGGAAACATAGTCCCTGCTGTATTAGAAGGGGAGAACGCGACATGTTTGTAATAGAAGAAGAGCTGAAAAAACTGCCGCAGAAGCCCGGCGTGTATCTGATGCACGACGCACAGGACAATATCATTTATGTCGGCAAGGCGATTCGCCTGCGCAGCAGAGTGCAGTCGTATTTCCGTGAGAAAATTAACCGCGGACCACAGATTGAAAAGATGGTAACGCAGATAGCCCGGTTTGAATATATTGTGACGGATTCGGAGCTGGAAGCCCTGGTTCTGGAAAACAATCTGATCAAGGAACACAATCCGAAATACAACACACTGCTCAAGGATGATAAAACCTATCCCTATATTAAGGTCACAGTCGGGGAGGCATATCCGCGCGTGCAGTTTTCCAGACTGATGAAAAAGGACAAATCGAAGTATTTCGGGCCGTTTACCTCTGCGGCGGCGGTCAAGGATACGATCGAGCTGTTAAATAAGCTGTTCAAACTGCGTACCTGTAACCGGGTACTGCCGCGGGACTGTGGGTTGGAACGCCCGTGCTTAAATTATCACATCGGGCAGTGTATGGCTCCGTGTCAGGATTATGTGAGCCGCGAGGAGTACCGGGCACATGTGGACAAGGCGCTGGAGTTTTTAAACGGCAATTATAATATGATTTTAAACGATCTGCAGAAAAAAATGGAAGAAGCGGCGGAGGCCCTGGAATTTGAGGAAGCCGCCCGGTACCGCGATCTGTTCAACAGCGTAAAGCAGGTGTCCCAGAAGCAGAAAATCACGGACAGCGACGGGGAGGACAAGGACATCATCGCGCTGGACAAGGACGGAAGCGACGCAGTGGTACAGGTGTTTTTCGTGCGTAGCGGCAAGCTGATCGGGCGCGAGCATTTTTATATGACGCATGTGGAGGATTCGGATAAGGCGCAGATTCTGCTGGATTTTGTGAAACAGTTTTACGCCGGAACACCGTTCGTACCGCGGGAATTGATTTTACAGAAAGAAATAGATGACATACCGGTATTAGAAGAATGGCTGACCGCACGCAGGGGCGCGAGGGTATATATCCGCGTGCCGCGGAAGGGACAGAAGGAAAAGCTGGTTGAGCTTGCGGAAAAAAATGCAAAGCTCGTCCTGGAAAAAGACCGGGAGCGAATTGCGCGCGACGAGGCGCGTACGGTCGGTGCGGTGCGGCAGATCGCACAGCTGCTGGATTTACCGATGCTCGACCGGATGGAGGCGTTCGATATTTCCAACATCAGCGGCTTTGAAAATGTCGGCTCGATGGTCGTTTATGAAAAGGGCAAGCCCAAGCGCAGCGATTACCGAAAATTCAGAATCAAAACGGTAGCAGGACCGGACGACTATGCCTGCATGCGCGAAGTTCTGACGAGACGCTTTGAACACGGCTTAAAAGAGACGAAAGAGCTGGAAGAAAAAAATCTGTCCGGGGAGTTCGGAAGCTTTGCACGGTTTCCGGACCTTTTGCTGATGGATGGCGGACGCGGGCAGGTCAACATCGCGCAGCAGGTGCTGGACGAGCTGCATTTAAACATTCCGGTCTGCGGCATGGTAAAGGATGACAACCATCGGACGAGAGGACTTTATTTTCACAATGTGGAGCTGCCGATCGACCGCAATTCTGAAGCCTTCAAGCTGATTACAAGAGTGCAGGACGAGGCGCACCGGTTTGCAATCGAATACCACAGGTCACTGCGCAGCAAGGATCAGGTCAAGAGCGTGCTGGATGAAATCCCGGGCGTGGGCCCTGCGCGGAGAAAGGCGCTGATGAAAAGCTTTCCATCGATTTATGAGATCCGGGACGCGACGGCAGAGCAGATTGCGATGCAGGCAGATTTGCCAATGTCCGTGGCGGAAGAAATCTATGAATTTTTTCATAACCACCAAGAGGAAGATTGCCGGGAATAATGATCTGTGATAAAATAAAACAAAGTATGGCATAAAAACAGAGTTCCTGATGTCAGGAACTACTGTCTGCATGTCCTGGAAAAGAGAGGATGGATTATGGCAAGCATCAGTTTATTGAAGATTGCGGAAAAAATGAAGCTGGAAAATCTGACTCCTGAAATCAATCTGAAGGGGATTAAGGTTACGTTGCCGGATATCAACCGACCGGCACTTCCTATGGCGGGCTATTTTGAACACTTTGAGGCGACCCGTCTGCAGGTGATTGGATTCGTAGAATACTCTTATGTTAAGAGAATGTCGGAAAAAGAAGAGAAGGAGATGCTGGAGAAGCTTCTGGATTACCCGATTCCCGGCATTATTTTCTGTCGTGAACTGCATCCGGATGAGCTGTTTCGGCAAATTGCCATTGAAAAAGGCGTTCCGCTTCTGATGACCAAGCGTGCGACAAGTTCGTTTACGGCAGAGCTGATCCGTTGGCTGAATGTCAAGCTGGCACCCTGCATTTCTGTGCACGGCGTACTGGTTGACGTATATGGCGAAGGCGTCCTGATTACAGGCGAGAGCGGAATCGGTAAATCCGAGGCGGCGCTTGAGCTGATTAAGAGAGGACACCGTCTGGTAACGGACGATGTTGTAGAGATCCGCAAGGTCAGTGAGGAAACACTGGTCGGAACTGCACCGGATATCACAAAGCACTTTATCGAGCTGCGCGGTATTGGTATTGTGGACGTCAAGGCGCTGTTCGGTGCTTCGAGTGTCCGCGAGACACAGAATATCGACCTCGTAATCCGTCTGGAAGAGTGGGACAAGGACAGAGAATACGACCGTCTCGGACTGGAAGAGGAATATACGGAATATCTGGGCAACAAGGTTGTCTGCCACAACATTCCGATCCGTCCCGGCAGAAACCTGGCAATTATTTGCGAAACGGCAGCTGTTAACCACAGACAGAAAAAGATGGGATACAATGCAGCACAGGAGCTGTATACAAGAGTCCAGAATTCCCTTGCACGTAAGCGGGATGAGGACGAGGATGAGGACTAAAACGGTCAGGCATATCGAAATGTTCGGAATGAAAGCAATAGTGCTCCGTACAGCGATGCGGCTGGCGGATCGTACAAAAGAGTAAGGCATCATCACAGATCAGACAGCTGAAAAGCTTTTTGAAAATACGCGAGAAGCGGGAGGAAAATAAAATGGGTAAGTATTGTTTTGGTGTAGATGTAGGAGGAACGACAGTAAAGCTTGGTCTTTTTAACACCAGCGGCGATCTGATGGAAAAGTGGGAAATCCCTACGGTGACAGAGGATGACGGCAAAGCGATTCTGCCGGACTGTGCAAAGAGCATCCTCAAAAAAATGGATGAGCGTAAAATGGACCGTACAGAGGTAGTCGGCGTCGGCATCGGTGCACCGGGACCGGTTGACTCTGAGGGCACACTTTATGGTGCAGTCAATCTTGGCTGGGGAACCATGAGCCTGAAAAAAGAGTTGCAGACACTTTTAAATATGCCGGTAGAAGCTGGTAATGACGCCAACGTAGCAGCACTGGGCGAGGCCTGGCAGGGCGGCGCAAAGGGGTATGAGGATGTCGTTGTAGTAACCCTGGGAACTGGTGTTGGCGGCGGTATTATCATCAACGGTAAGATGGTTGCCGGTGCAACCGGAGCCGCAGGCGAGATCGGACATATGCATGTCAATGATGATGAGACAGAGCCTTGTAATTGCGGCAACTGCGGATGCCTGGAGGAATATGTTTCCGCAACGGGTATTGTCCGTATGGCAAAGCGTAAGCTGGCAAAGGATGACCGTCCGAGCATAATGCGCAAGGACGACCTGAGTGCAAAGGACGTATGGGATGCGGTTAAAGCAGGAGATACGGTAGCAACCGAGGTTGCAGAGGACTTTGGCTGGTATCTGGGCAAGGCGATGGCGCTGGTTGCCAATGTTTCCAACCCGGAGATCTTCGTAATCGGCGGCGGTGTTTCCAAAGCCGGCAATGTGCTGCTGGATTACATTCAGAAATATTACCAGAAATATGCGTTCAAGGGCTGCCGCGGCGCACTGTTTACCCTGGCAACTCTGGGCAATGACGCTGGTATTTACGGCGCTGCCAGACTGGTATTGGAGTAATACCGGTATCATCTGCAAAAGATCCGCATAAAATAACAACGTATCCGGCGCAAAGCCGGAGCAGAAGGGCTGGTCAGGACATTTGAGTGACAGATTAAATGAAATTCTGCCGAAAGAGCGGATTTTAACAGAAGAACAGATGGACAGGCATACGACATTCCGGACAGGCGGTCCTGCGCGCTATTTTCTTGTGATTGAGACGAGGAAAGAGTTGGCGCAGGTGCTTGCCTGGCTGCAGGAAGAGGCGCTGCCGTGGTTTTTGCTCGGAAACGGAAGTAACCTTTTGGTGGGTGACCGGGGCTACCGCGGCGCGATCCTGCATCTGGCGGGGGAATTTTTAAAGACTGAAATCGACGAAGCTACGATCCGATGCGGCGCAGGCGCGATGCTTTCCGCTGTATCGAGAAGCGCGATGGAAGCAGGGCTGACCGGATTGGAATTTGCATCGGGAATCCCCGGAACGATTGGCGGAGCAGTCCGGATGAACGCGGGCGCTTACAACGGTGAGATTGCGGGTGTGACAGAGTCGGTAGAGGTGATGGAACCGGATGGCAGATGTCGTGTATACAACAGGGAAGAAATGGCGTTCGGCTATCGCACGAGCATTGTAAAAACAAAGCCCTGTGTGGTGCTCAGCACCGTTTTAAAGCTGCAAAAAGGCGACCGAAGCGAAATCTCTGCTACGATGCAGGAGCTTTCTGCAAAGCGTCGGGAAAAACAGCCGCTGGAATATCCGAGTGCGGGCAGTACGTTTAAACGTCCGGAGGGATATTTTGCAGGCAAGCTGATTATGGATGCCGGACTTGCCGGAGCGAGTGTCGGCGGCGCACAGGTTTCCGAAAAGCACTGCGGTTTTGTCATCAACCGAAAAAATGCGACGTCTGCGGACGTGGCGGGACTAATTCAGAAAGTCACAGAAACAGTGCAGGAAAAATTCGGCGTAACGCTGGAGCCGGAAGTGATTTTCCTGGGAGATTTTGAAAAATGAGATTTGTAATGGTAACCGGCATGAGCGGCGGCGGCAAAAGCACCGCGATGCGACTGCTGGAGGATATGGGATACTATTGTGTGGACAATCTGCCGATCCAGCTGATCGACAAGTTCGTTGAGCTTTTGTCCACACCGAATACGGAAATAACAAAAGTTGCTATCGGCGTGGACGTCCGCACGGATCAGTCCTTTGCCAGGGTAGAAAAAACACTTTCCTGTTTAAGACAAAACGGTATGGTGTTCGAAGTTCTTTTTATGGACGCTTCTGATGCAGTACTTGTGAAACGTTATAAAGAGAGCCGACGGATGCATCCGCTGTGTTCAGCAGAAAATCCGAGAATCGAAGACGGAATTGAAAAAGAAAGGAAAATCCTGCAGCAGGTTAAGAAGGATGCAGACTATGTGATTGACACGTCCAAGCTGCTGACCCGGGAGCTGAAAGAGGAGCTGGATCGGATTTTTGTAAAAAATGAAGAGTACAGCAGTCTGATGATCAATATTCTTTCTTTTGGCTTCAAGCATGGAATCCCGGCAGATGCGGATCTGGTATTTGATGTCCGTTTCCTGCCGAATCCTTTTTATATAGATGAATTGAAATATCTGACCGGCAACGACAGGGGCGTTCAGGATTATGTCATGAGCTTCCCGGAGGCGGGGATTTTTCTGGACAAGCTGACAGATCTGCTGCGGTTTTTGATTCCAAATTATATTAAAGAAGGCAAATACCAGCTGGTGGTGGCGATCGGCTGCACCGGCGGCAAACACAGGAGCGTAACGCTGGCCAATGAGCTTTATAGAAAGCTTCGCAACAGGGAAGCCAAGTATGGAGTATCTTTGAGCCACAGGGATATTTAAGGATATTTCATATGTCATTTTCATCGGGAGTAAAAGAAGAGCTGTATCGGCACATCAGTCCGGCAAGGCACTGCCAGCTGGCGGAGCTGGCAGCACTTCTTCATTTTAACGGCAGCATCGGTGTCGGTACGACGGGGACTTTTCTGCAGATTCATGCGGAAAATGCGCTCGTTGTGAGAAAATGCTTTACATTATTACAGAAAACATTTAATATAAGTACGGAAACCCGTGTACAACAGGAAAATCAGCAAACCGGATATTTCTGTCGGATAGATGACCCGGAACTGATCCGCAGGATTCTGCAGGGAATCAAATTTTTGGATCAGACAGGCAGCCCGACGTTCGGTGAGGAGAGCCTACAGGATGGTTTACGATGTCCGGTGAGCAGGCTTTTAATCCGAAATTCCTGTTGCCAGAGAGCGTTTTTACGAGGCACGTTTCTGGCAGCCGGTTCGATGAGCAATCCCGGGAAAGGATATCATCTGGAAATTGTATGCAGCAGACCGCTGCAGGCACAGCAGATTCTGGAGATTTTGACCGAGTTCGAGATCGAAGGGCGGATTGTACAGCGAAAAAAGTATTATGTGGTTTACATAAAAGAAGGAGCCGGAATTTCGGATTTTCTGAATGTGGTTGAGGCGCATGTGGCGCTGATGGAATTTGAAAATTCCAGGATCGTCCGGGAAGTCCGCAATACGGTAAACAGGCGCGTCAATTGCGAAACTGCCAATATTACCAAGACGGTGACAGCGGCGGCGAGGCAGGTTGACGACATTCTTTTTTTGCAGCAAAAATATGGATTTGAAAAATTGCCGGTGAGCTTGCGTCAGATGGCTGAAGTACGTCTGGAGTATCCCGAAGCACCGCTTAAGGAGCTGGGGATGTATCTGGATCCTCCAGTTGGAAAATCGGGCGTAAATCATCGTTTGCGGAAATTATGTGAACTGGCGGATGCCATGAGGTCTTAAAAGGAGGAGTTTTATTATGAAACAGAAAACTGTGGAAGTAAAGCTGAAGCAGGGGCTTGAGGCTCGCCCGGCAGCAATGCTGGTGCAGGTTGCAAGCAAGCATGCCAGCAATATTTATCTGGAGTCTGAAGGCAGAAAAGTGAACGCGAAGAGCATCATGGGAATGATGAGCCTTGCGCTTGCACCCGGCGAAAAGGTAACCGTGATTGCAGACGGAACGGATGAAGACGACGCGATTTTCGGAATGGAAAATTATTTAAGCAGCGCGGCAGAATAAAGAAAACGAAAGGGTGTCCACCAGAAAGTGGCTGCCCTTTTTCTATTTTCCAGAGTAAGCTTGTTGTTATAGAAGCAAGTACACTTTACGGGAGCGCAGGGGCGAAACAAGGATAAAAAAGCAGAAAGGAGGGAAAGGATGGACGACAAAAAGCTTCTTTTTATTTATAATCCCAGGGCGGGAAAAGGACAGATCCGGAATAATCTGCTGGATATCATTGATACGTTCGTTAAGGCAGGCTATATCGTGACAGCGAGACCGACCCAGTATGCAGGGGAAGCCGTAGGGCTTGCGGCAGACAGAACGGCAAAATATGACCTCGTGGTATGCAGCGGCGGAGACGGCACGTTGGATGAGGTGGTGACCGGCATTATGAAGAGTGTTCGACGCCGCCCGATCGGGTATATTCCGGCAGGCAGCACAAACGATTTTGCGCAGAGCCTGAATATTCCGAAAAACATGGCCGAGGCTGCTAAAATCGCAGTCAGCGGCAGAATGTTTGCCTGCGATATCGGTTCCTTTAACGAAAAAACCTTTGTTTATATTGCGGCCTTCGGACTTTTTACAGAGGTGTCCTATGAAACCAGTCAGGATGTCAAAAATGTGCTGGGGCACATGGCGTATCTGCTGGAGGGCATGAAAAAGCTCCGGGATATCAAATCCTACCACATGAAAATTACGACGCAGGACACCGTCATCGAGGACGATTTTTTGTATGGAATGATTACGAATTCTGTTTCGGTGGGAGGTTTTAAGGGAATTACCGGAAAATATGTGGATTTAAGCGATGGAATGTTTGAGGTGACGCTCGTAAAGGTTCCGCGCAGCCTGGACGAACTCAATCAGACGCTTGCTGCCCTGGCGCAGCGCGATATCGACACGGCGCAGATGTATTGCTTTAAAACCTCCTGGCTGAAGGTGGAGACAGAGGAAGAGGTCGCGTGGACGCTGGACGGCGAATTCGGCGGCAGGCACACAGAAATCGTCATCGAAAATCAGAAACAGGCGCTGCATATCATGGTGCCGGGAGAAGAAAATGAAGCGCAGTGAAATGTAGCGGTTTAGTGGAAAAAGTGGAAAAAGAGGAAAAAAATGCGTATGCCGTATTTCTTTTTTGAAAAAGATAGGGTATAATAGCATCGGTTAGATAATAATTTTATTTCTATGGAGGTAAATAAGATGTTAGTATCTGCTACAGAAATGCTGAACAAAGCAAAAGCTGGCCATTATGCAGTTGGTCAGTTCAACATCAACAACCTGGAATGGACAAAGGCTATCCTGCAGACTGCTCAGGAGCTGAACTCCCCTGTAATCCTTGGTGTATCCGAGGGCGCAGGCAAGTATATGACCGGCTACAAGACCGTTGTAGGCATGGTTAACGGTATGCTCGAAGAATTGAACATCACCGTTCCCGTTGCTCTGCATCTGGATCACGGCTCATACGACGGCTGCTACAAGTGTCTGGAAGCTGGCTTCTCTTCCATCATGTTCGATGGCTCTCATTATCCGATCGACGAGAACGTTGAAAAGACCACTGAGCTGGTTAAGGCTGCTCATGAAAAGGGCGTTTCCATCGAAGCTGAGGTTGGTGCAATCGGCGGCGAAGAAGATGGCGTTATAGGTATGGGCGAATGCGCAGATCCCAACGAGTGCAAGAGAATCGCTGATCTGGGCGTAGACTTCCTGGCAGCTGGTATCGGCAATATCCACGGCAAATATCCTGCAAACTGGAAGGGTCTGTCCTTTGAAACTCTGGATGCTATCCAGCAGCTGACTGGTGAGCTTCCTCTGGTTCTTCACGGCGGCACAGGTATCCCGGCTGACATGATCAAGAAAGCAATCTCCCTTGGCGTTGCTAAGATCAATGTTAACACCGAGTGCCAGCTTGCATTTGCTGCAGCTACCAGAAAGTACATCGAAGAAGGCAAAGACGAGCAGGGCAAGGGTTATGACCCTCGTAAGCTGCTGGCTCCTGGCTTCGAAGCGATCAAGGCTACTGTAAAAGAAAAAATGGAACTGTTCGGTTCTGTAGACAAGGCTTGAGCATCAGCCGAGTAACAGATCATTCAAACAGATCAATCAGGACGGTCGGAATCTTCCGACCGTCCTTTTTTATCGTATAGGAAACTGCGTTTCCATACGATAAAAATGCTCCGCGAGGACACATAAGCGGCGTTCATTTTTTATTCATATTTCTTTAACGGAATGTTTTTCTGCCCATCACGGTTTCGTCACTTTCCGTTTCTATACTAAAACCATAAGATACAGCAAGCCAATCAATGACAGTAACACAACTTTTCAAATAGCTTTTTCATAATAAATGCCAGGCGACATCGGGTTGCCTGGCATCCTCCCTTTTCTGGGGTATTTTTCACAAATAAGTGTTGGAGCAGAACAGATATCAATGAAGCACTCATGCGTGTCGCATTCCGCAACCCTTCGGAATACGCGGGGGGACCTGTGTAAATCGCGGCTTGAACTGGCGGTACACTCATGTTAAGATAGCGGAAGAAGCTTTTGCAGCGGATGGCGGAAAGCGTTCGGAGCGTGGCAGTTTGACAGAAAAGGGATGGAAAGGAACGGGTAGACAAAATGAAGATGCGTGCAGAACAAAAGACAGCGGTAAAAAACAGTATTGGAAGGCTTGTGTTCGTTGCGCTGTCGGTACTGTTACAGGTTATATGGATTTGCGTACAGGCGATGAAATTAAACCGATATTCGACATGGATTTCGGTTGCGACCAGCGTGCTTACGCTGGTTGTCGTGATCCTGCTTTATGGCCGCAGGACAAATGCAGCGTTTAAAATGCCCTGGATTATCCTGATTCTGGCGTTTCCGGTGTTGGGCCTCGGCATGTATCTGTTGTTTGGACGCAAAGAAGCGACGCAGTTGGTGCGGGAGCGGTTTGAGCGGATTGATCAGAGTCTGGACGGGCTGCTGATACAGGACAAAGCGGTTCGGATAAAGCTGCAGCAGACGGACCGGATGGCGGCGAATGAAGCGGCATATATCTGGAACTATTCGAAATATCCGATTTATCAGAATACGGATGTCGTTTTTTATAAAGAAGCGTCGGAGGGGATTAAAGCTCAGAAGCAGGCGCTGAACCAGGCAAAGCATTTTATTTTTATGGAATACCATGCGATTGAGGACAAGCAGTCGTTTGGGGAGTTAAAAGAAATTCTTGCACGGAAAGCAAAAGAAGGCGTGGAGGTTCGTCTCTTTTATGACGATATCGGAAGCATCGGATTTATCAATACGGATTTCATTCAGCGAATGGAAGCGGAAGGCATTCAGTGTCGCGTGTTTAACCGTCTGATGCCGGTTTTAAACGTTTTTATGAACAACCGCGATCATAGAAAGATTACCGTGATCGATGGGAAAATCGGTTTTACGGGCGGATATAATCTGGCGGACGAATATTTTAACATCACGCATCCATATGGTTACTGGAAGGATACCGGCGTCCGGCTGGAAGGGGATGCAGTGCGCAGCCTGACTGTGATGTTTCTGGAAATGTGGAATGCGATTAAAGGTACGGATACAGACTATACACCGTATTTTCTGCAGGATGGTGCGCAGCCACATGAGGCGGGTTTGGCGAGCAGCGTGGGTGCTACGCAGTCGGATGCGAATATTGCGGCGGACAGTGCCTCCGGCTTCGTTCAACCGTATGCAGACAGCCCGCTGGACGGCGAACCGGTGGGAGAAAATGTGTACATGGGCGTTGTAAAGGCGGCTTCCGAATATGTTTATTTCACAACGCCGTATTTGATTATCAGCGATGAGATGAGCAGGGAGCTGTGCCTGGCAGCGAAGCGCGGTGTGGATGTGCGGATTGTTACGCCGGGCATCCCGGACAAAAAGCTCGTTTATCGGGTAACGCGCTCCTATTATGCACAGCTGGCGTCTGCGGGTGTGCGGATTTTTGAGTATACACCGGGCTTTCTCCACGCAAAGCAGTGCGTCAGCGACGATGTGACAGCGACGGTCGGCACGATCAACCTGGATTACAGAAGTCTGTATTTCCATTTTGAAAATGGCGTTTTTCTGCATCGGTGTGAGGCTGTGCAGAAGGTACGAGAGGATTTTGAAGATATTTTCCCGGTGTGCAGGGAAGTGACAGAGCAGTATGCGAAGAAGCAGTCGGCGGCGATGAAGTTTGGACAGTGCGTGCTGCGTCTGATTGCACCGCTGCTGTAAT
>OBLO01003331.1_pt1 | contig 11587 bp, 10 predicted proteins | sample 1519401 | NCBI WGS metagenome assembly OBLO01 (sample SAMEA2602897, study PRJEB22501) | metagenome | reverse complement strand
TAAGAAAACCTTGGTTTTCTTAAACTAATTCCACAGGTCGAGCTTTGCCCGACCGAGGAGGGGACAAAAATATGGTACTGGTTTTTAGTGCCATATTTTTCACGGCTGGTCCCTACCTTAGACTAACTGCAAGAAATGCAAGCATTTCTTGCAAGGCTGTCGGACAGCCTAAAGCCAAGGAAGTATGCCCTCCTCGGCTGTAATACTGTTTTATTATTGTTGTGAATCTCCACTTCCACTACCCTGTGATGCTTCACCTGAACTTGATGAAGAATCACTTGAAGATGAAGACTGTCCACTTGAACTAGCTGAAGATTGTCCTGAACTACTTCCACTTGATGAAGAACTGCTATCAGAAGATGAAGAACTTCCTCCTGTAGAAGATGAACTACTTGAGCTACTACCTGAACTACTGTAGCTATTGCCACTTGAAGAATAAGATGACTTTTTCTTCTTCTTAGTATAATTAGAACTACTTGAGTTACTAGAGCTACCATAAGAAGAATAGCCTCTGTGGTTACCAGAACAGTATGTAGAAACTGCTGTACCCTTTTCAAAGTAATCTGTTATAGCTGGGCAATAACTACTTGCCAACTTACCAGATATTTTACAAACTGTAGCCTTTACAACATCGTTAGGCATATCGAAATCTTTGACTTCCATACCCTCGTTGACCTGTTCCATAACCTTATTCCATACCTTTAAGTGAGTAGTCTGGTTAAAGCCGTTCATATTAGGAACTTTCTTGTCATATCTATCATAACCATACCAAATACTTGCTACATAGTAAGGAGTATAGCCAACAAATGTTAAGTCCTTAGAATCTGTTGTTGTACCAGTCTTACCTGCAAGAGGCATATTAGACTGCTTAAAGTTAGCTGCTGTACCAGTACCTTCCTTAACAACACTTGTCATAAGCTGTGTAACAATATATCCAGTTGATGGCTTAACAACCTGTCTTGTTTCCTTAGTGTTTTCAAGAAGAACATTACCATCGTGGTCAAGAACCTTGTCGTAGAACATAGGTCTAATGTACTGACCCTGATTTGCTAATGTACCATAAGCTGCTGCTAATTCAATCTGTGTAACACCCTTTGTAAGACCACCAAGGGCTGTAGCTGCGTGGTTATCATTTTCAAGAGTTGTGAAACCAAAGTTTAACAAATAATCGTAACAAAGGTCAATACCTGTTTCAACCATTACTTTTACTGCTACGACATTCATAGAATCTCTGATACCTGTTCTAGGAGTTACAGCACCTCTGTAGCTGTTACCCCACCAGTTCTTAGGAGTATAACCATCAGCTGTTGTATAAGGTTCATCCACAATAGTAGTAGCTGCTGTTATTTTACCTAAATCAATAGCTGGAGCATAGGCAGCCAATACCTTAAATACAGAACCCGGCTGTCTAGCTGAATCTGTAGCTCTGTTGAAACCTCTGTTTACTGTCTTTTCGCCTCTACCACCGGCAATAGCCTTTATTTCGCCAGTATGGTAATCAATAATAGCCATTGAACACTGTGGCTGAACGCTAATATCGGCTCTGTCTGCAAGTATCTTCTGTGTAGGAGAAAGACTTGCCTCTATTTCTGCTCTCTTGTCTGCTACCCAAGCCTCAGCACCAGCCTTAGAACGAGCAAACTGCTTATATTCCTTATTTGTTGTTTCACCTGTTGCTGTATCCTCAGTAGAAACAATGTAGTTAATATCTAAGCTGTAATTTGGCTTAGGGAAATTAGAATCATCAAGCATTACATTATCTACAATGCCCTGTATTCTTGAATCGTAGTTAGAATAAATCTGTAAACCACCATTGTAAATAACATTGTTTGCCTGTTTAGCACTCATATTGTACTTAGTCTGTAAATCTTCAGAAATCTGGTCAATAAGTGCATCTTCATAGTAAGAATGTATTGTAACACCGTCATTCTTAGTATCATTAGTAGCAAGAAGTTTAGACTTTAATACTCTTGAGTAAATATCCTCATTAATAGCACCGTCATATTCTTCCTGAGTAATAAGACCCTGCTTTAACATATAGTTAAGTATAACTGTCTGTCTTGACTTGTTATTCTCTGGTTCAGTTCTCGGAGAATACATAGATGGATTATTTGTAATACCAGCAAGACAAGCACATTCTGCTAAATCCAACTCTGATGCGTCTTTACCAAAATAACCCTGAGCAGCTGTCTGTACACCACTATATCCATGACCAAAACTAATAGTATTAAGGTACAATTCCATAATGTACTTTTTGGCCTCTTGCTTAGAACCAAGCTGTGCCTTTAATTCCTTTTCGTATTTAAGAGCTAAATACTGTTCCTTGAGCTTTGTCTTAGGAGTATTTCTAGTAACATTAGTAATGTTATTTTTTATTAACTGCTGTGTAAGGGTAGAACCACCCTGTACCTGTCCTCCTGTAAGAGTTGAATAAGCAGCTCTTAAAAGACCTCTGACATCGACACCATCGTGTTCGTAAAATCTTTCATCTTCAATAGCCATAATAGCATTCTGCATATTTTCAGGAATTTTATCAATAGTTATGTACTCTCGATTTTCCTCGCCATGAAGTTTAGAAAGCTCTTTCTTTTCGTTGTTATAAACTACTGTAGTATATGTTCTAGGCTGAATACCAGAAAGTCCTAAATCCGGTATACTTCTGATAAGTGCTACATAGCCACCTATTAAACCGCCTGCTGCTGCAAAGCCTACCATTATAGCAATCATAAGCAATATAGACATAAACACAGTAAATGGTTTAGAATGTTGATTTTTATTTTTCTTCTTCTTCAAATTTCTTTCTTTTATGTTGGTCTTATATGAACCACTTTTGGCTCTGGAGATTGAACTATTTCTTCTGTGTTCGCCCTCTGAACCACTCCTTCTACTTCCGTCAGGCTGATTCATTTTATCCCCTCCTTTGTCATATAATTATAACAGAATTGTGCCTATTTATAAAGGAAAATTTTACTGAAGGCTTTCTCAATAACGCAAAAGGAGGCTGTAACATTGAGGAATAGTGGATTTTTTAAAACAGCCAGAAATATTACATTTTTGTTACTTATTATTTTTTTTGTAATATCTATAGCCTATATTCGTTTTGTTATGCCTATTTCAGTAAAAATTTGTCAGAAATACGCCATTACTTCTATTAATAATATTATACAAAATTCAATGTATTCAGCATCTAAAAATATTAAAAGCGAAGACTTTATTCTTCGTTCTGATAACAACGGCCGTCTGGAATATTTAAGTGTAAATTCTATAATTGTAAACAACATATGTGCTGAAACAGCCTCAACGGTTTCCCAAAATCTTAATAACCTTACTACCTCTAAAATACGACTACCTTTAGGTGTGTTTACAGGACTTCCCATTCTCTCTCACTTTGGACCAAGCACCACAATACGCTTGCAACCTATAGGAGATGCTACTGCCGACTATGAAACATCTATGACACAGGCAGGAGTAAATCAAGTTAATTTTCAAGTTTGGATAAATGTACATACAACAGTTTCCATAGTAAATCCCCTTTGGTCAAAGGATTTGGAGATAACCAGAAAACTAACCCTTGTAAACACAGTATTTAATGGCGAAATTCCTAAAACTTATATTAAAGTACAGTAAATAGCTTGACTATGGGTCTTTAATTTAATATAATGTAATTTACTAAGGTTATTTAAAATTTCTTTTTACAGCCTTTTGTTTGTTGCTTATATCTTCTTGAGATTTTTGACTAATAAGTAATAAAATGTAAAAAGATATACTAACGAAATGGAGATGTGACAATGTTAAACTTTATTAATCTTTTAACTGCAAGTGTAACTATGCCAGGTGGCACAAACGAAGTTGCTACACAGGCAGCTAATGCTGTTTCAGAAGTTGCTACTGAAGCTACTTCTGCTGCATCAATCTTTGGTATGCAGATGGGCAAAGGCGGAAGCACAGCTATTTTAATTCTTTATATTGCTGCTCTTGCCCTTGTTTTCTATTTCTTTGCTGTTAGACCACAGAAAAAGAGAGCTGCTCAGTTAAAGGAAATTCAGCAGGGTATTAAGGTTGGCGACGAAGTAATGACTTCTTCAGGTTTCTACGGTAAGGTTGTTGAACTTGAAGGCGAAGATGTTGCTGTTGTTGAATTTGGTACAAATCGTGGTGTTAGAATACCAGTAAATAAGAGCGAAATTATTGGAAATAAGAACGCTACAGCTAAGACTGAAAAATAATTTTTAATGCACCCTATGGTTTTGCCATAGGGTATATTTACACCAAAAAGAAATTACATTGTCACTTTTCTTACAGATAAATTTACTATTGATACAGGCACTTAATTGTGCCTACGGAGGTTAATAAATGCTTGATGTTGCACTTTTAGGTACAGGTGGAATGATGCCTTTACCTGGCAGATATTTAACAAGCCTTATGCTTCGCCTTGAGGGCAGAATGATGCTCATTGATTGTGGCGAATGTACTCAGGTTACAATGAAGTTGTTGGGCTGGGGCTTTAAGAATATTGATGTTATATGCTTTACTCACTACCACGCAGACCATATTTCAGGTTTGCCAGGACTTCTTTTGACTATTGGAAATTCAGCTCGTACAGAACCCCTTACCCTTGTTGGTCCAAAGGGACTTAAAAAGGTTTATGCCGGTCTTAGTTGTATTTGCCCAGAACTTCCTTTTGAGGTAAAACTTATAGAACTTGAACCACAGGATACAATAGATATAGGTGTATTCCACATAAACTGCCTTAAAGTAAATCATAAAATTACTTGCTATGCCTACAATGTTCAGGTTAAGCGAGTTGGCAGATTTGATGTACAAAAAGCAAATGCTCTCAATATTCCTAAAAAACTTTGGAGCATTCTCCAGAAACAGCAAAGTGTAGAATTTGAAGGCAAAACTTACACTTCTGATATGGTTCTTGGCTCTCCACGAAAAGGTATAAAAGTTTCATATTGTACAGACACTAGACCTACAAAGGAACTTCCAGCCTTTGTTGAAAATTCAGACCTTTTAATTTGCGAGGGTATGTACGGCGAAAAGGATAAAATTCAAAAAGCTAAGGAATATAAGCATATGATGTTTACAGAAGCTGCTGAAATTGCTAAAAAAGCTAATGTAAACGAAATGTGGCTTACTCACTTTAGCCCTGCTATGCCTTTCCCTGAAGAATTTTTACCATCAGCTAAGGAAATATTTGAAAATACCCATATTGGAAAAGACAGAAAGAATGTTACTCTCCTTTTTGAGGAAGATTAAACAGCAATAAATGCTTGAGGTATTATGGAAAATATTAGCGATTACGCTCTTGTTCAGAAAAGTCTGAAAGGCGATGAAGACAGTTTTTCAGAGCTTGTCAGACGATATAAAAACTTGGTTTTTGCCACCGTCTATAAGATATTAGGCGATTACGAAGAAAGTCTGGACTTATCACAAGAAATATTTGTAAAAATATATAATAATTTGTGGAGGTATTCTCCCAAACATAAGTTTTCAACTTGGGTCATAACTATTGCTACAAACCGTACAATAGACTTTTGCCGAAAGCGAAAAGTAGATACAGTACCTATTGAAAACAGCGAGTATTACCTATCCCAAACACCATCGGCAGAAAGCACTTACCTTGATAAAGAGCGTAGTTCTGCCATAAACAAAGCCCTTTTATCTCTGCCTGATAAATACTTAACCCCTATTGTTATGTATCATAACGAAGGTATGAAGTATACAGAAATAAGCGAGGCTTTAGACTTGCCTCTTTCTATGGTAAAGAACAGAATTTATAGAGGCCGTAAGTTATTAAAAGAAATATTGGAAAAGGAGGGAAAGAAAAGTGGATTGTTCTGATTTAGACAGATTTTTAAACAACGAAATGACAAAAGAGGAACAAGAAATTTTCAGAGAACATACTGAACAATGTAAAGTATGCAAAATTCAAACCGAATTTTATAATTCTCTTAAAATAAACAAAATTCCCCAGCTTCCAGAAAATTTTGAAGTTTCAGTTATGACTAAAATACACAATAAACCAAAATTTTATGGTTTTGCGATTTTTGCACTTTGTTCCGCATTTGTTGGCATAATAGCCACAATTACAACTAACTACTTTGAACTTGTGCATATACTTAAAACTGAACATTATCCACATATGCTGTTACAGCTTGTGGATAAATTAAACTTTTTAGTAAACCAATTTATTTACTTATGGGAACACTTATCCTATAGCATAACAACAACTGTACCGGACTTTTTATTTTTTGGTGCATTTGTGGTGTTCCTTATATTTATGCTTTACAATTTGTCATTAAAGGAGAGATTATAATTGGAAAAGGAAATTAAAATACTGGCTATTGAAAGCTCTTGTGACGAAACTTCTGCTGCCGTTGTTGTAAATGGTAGAAAGGTTTTATCCAATGTTATAGCCTCTCAAATTGCTACACATACATTATACGGAGGTGTTGTTCCAGAAATAGCATCTCGTCAGCATATTGAGGCAATAGACTATGTTATTGAACAGGCTCTTTTAGAGGCTGATACTAAAAAAGAATATGTTGACGCTATTGCTGTTACCTATGGTCCAGGTCTTGTAGGTGCTTTACTTGTTGGTCTTTCAGAGGCAAAGGCTTTAGCATTTGCTCTTAATAAGCCACTTGTCCCAGTACATCATATTGAAGGTCATATTGCGGCTAACTATATTGAAAACATTAATTGGGAACCACCTTTTATGTGTCTTATAGTAAGTGGTGGCCATACTCACTTAGTACATATTAAGGATTATGATGACTTCGACATTTTAGGCAAAACTCGTGATGATGCAGCTGGCGAAGCCTTTGACAAGGTTGCCAGAGTATTGGGCATACCTTATCCAGGTGGTCCTGGCATTGACAAACTTTCTTGCGAAGGCGACCCAAATGCAATTAAATTTCCAAGAGCAAAACTTGAGGACAATGCCTATGACTTTAGTTTTAGTGGCTTAAAATCTGCTGTTTTAAACTACTTAAACAAAGAAAAAATGATGAATCACGATATAAACCGAGCTGATGTTGCAGCCAGTTTCCAGCAGTCTGTTGTGGATATTCTTGTAGAGCGTGCTATGAGAGGTTGCAAAGAATTAGGACTTAATAAACTTGCCCTTGCCGGTGGTGTATCAGCTAATAAACATTTAAGAGCAGCTATGGAACAGGCTTGTAAAGAACATAACATAGAATTTAATGTTCCTAAGCCAATATTGTGTACAGATAATGCTGCTATGATTGGTAGTGCCGGTTACTATGAATTTATGAAAGGCAATACAGCTACAATGGATATAAATGCTTACCCTAGTTTAAAATTAGGTGAGTCAGCTTTCCACAAAAACTAAAAAATAGCATATAAACAAAGTGGACTTATGCACAATTCTTGAGAACTTTATTCTCCATTGTGTATAAGTCCATTTTTTATATAAAATCAAAATTTTTTAATTTATCCACATTTACAATTCCACTTATTCTAAAATGTGTATAACTCCATATTTTCAAATTGAGAATTGACACAAAAAAAGACCTATGGCAAACCATAGGTCTTGATTTATGAAAATTACTTTCTGCCGTACTTCTTGTTGAACTTTTCAACACGACCGCCAGCATCGTTAAGGTTCTTCTGATTACCTGTATAGAATGGGTGGCACTTAGAACAAACTTCAACTCTGATTTCTTCCTGAGTAGAACCGATTGTAAATTCGTTACCACAGTTACACTTAACCTTAGCCTGATAATACTTTGGCTGAATTGCTTCCTGCATGTCTTACACCTCCATAAAAATTGGGATACATTTTGGCATCCCCTCGACATTATAACGAAGTAATTATATCACACCGCTTGTCTCAATGCAAGTATTTTTTATTTATTGTTACTAAGTTTGAGAATAGCTTTCACAAAATCCTCATTATTGTCAGTTTTAACTAATAAGTCCATTACCTGTTCAGTAACTTCCTGATTAGTCATAGAACCGCTAAATGACTTTCTGAGGAAGTATACAGCATCTAATTCATCTTTTGAAAGGAGTAATTCCTCGCGTCTTGTACCAGACTTAGCCATATTAACAGCAGGGAAAATGCGTTTTTCAGACATCTTTCTGTCTAACACAAGTTCCATATTGCCTGTACCCTTAAATTCTTCAAAGATAACATCGTCCATTTTAGAACCTGTTTCCACAAGGGCAGTTGCAAGTACAGTAAGGCTACCGCCTTCTTCAATATTACGAGCAGCACCGAAAAATCTCTTTGGCATATAAAGGGCTGCTGGGTCAAGACCACCAGAAAGTGTACGACCACTAGATGGTACAGTAAGGTTGTAAGCTCTTGAAAGACGAGTAATACTGTCTAAAAGCACAACAACATCTTTCTTCTGTTCAACCAATCTCTTAGCTCTTTCAAGAACCATTTCAGCCACTCTCTTATGGTGTTCTGGCTGTTCATCAAATGTAGAATAGATAACATCAACATTACCCTGAATACTTCTCTGCATATCTGTTACTTCTTCTGGTCTTTCATCAATAAGAAGAACAATTACAAATACATCAGGATGATTGTGAGTAATAGCATTTGCTACCTTTTTAAGAAGTACAGTTTTACCAGCCTTAGGTGGAGCAACTATCATACCTCTCTGACCCTTACCAATAGGAGCCATAATATCTATAATTCTTGTAGAAAGTTCGTTTTTACTTGTTTCAAGTTTAAGTCTTTCTGTAGGAAAAATAGGTGTTAAATCTTCAAAATTAGGACGCTTTGCTACGCTCTGTGTAGGCTCACCATTTACATGAGTAAGGAAAAGCATAGCAGGGAATTTTTCATTCTCCTTTGGCTTTCTGAGTCTACCTACAAGCTTATCGCCTGTTCTAAGGTTAAATCGTCTAATCTGAGATGGAGATACATAAATATCCTTTGTACCAGGGAGGTAATTTTCAACTCTCATAAAGCCGTAACCCTCTGTAAGTACCTCAAGGATACCCTCTCCAACAACACCACTATCTAATTCCTTTAAATAATCGCTGTTTTTATTATTATTTTCTTCTTTAGGCAAAGAAGTAGGTGCTACTTTTTCAAGTACATCAATAAGTTCTGCCTTTTTATATCTTGTAATACTTCCAATGCCCTTTTCTCTTGCAAGTTCTCTAAGTTCTACAAGAGTCATTTCTTTATAATCCATATTTCCTCCAAAATTAAGGAATAATCAATTCCTGACCAGGATGATAGGTACTGGATTCATTCATATTGTTTGCTTTAAGAATTTTGCTCCAGTTTTCCTTTGTATATTCCCCGTAAACACTCTTACAAATTTTTTCGCCTGTATCTCCACTCTTAACTGTATATGTAGTACCAGAAGCAGTTGCTCCTGTTAAGTTTGATGATGTACCATCACTATTTACTATTTGAACAGCCTGAGTATTATTATTTCCAGAACTTACAACAGCTGTTGTAGCACTTTCAGTTACTGCCTCTGTTGTAGCTACTGTAGTTGCCTGTGTAGTAATTTCGCTAGTTATATCCTCAACAATAGCTGTTGTTTCCTCTGTATTGTTGCCAGCCATTTTATTAAGCTGTTCTCTTGTAGAATCAAGCTGTAACTTATAGCTATAGCACATAGCAGCAAGAGCTGTTACGGCAACTACAAGAATAACAAACAATGCCCCAATGAAGAAATTCTTTAAACCTGAGCCTTTTCTGTACTCATCGTCAAAGTCGTCATAATCTTCATCATCGTCTTCTTCGTCTAAATCCTCGTCTTTATCATAATCTTCTGTTTTGTCATTATGTTCAGACTTGTCTTCAGCTTCTTCATCATTTTCTTCGATTTCTTCGTCATCATCTTCGAAATCGTCATCGTCTTCTTCGTCTTCTTTCTTTTTCTTCTTAAAAAGACCGAAAAGACCTTTCTTTGGCTTATCTTCTGTATCATCAAAATCGTCTTCGTACTCGTCTTCTTCCAAGTCTTCGTCATCGATTTCTTCTTCTACAGGTTCTTCTGGCTTTTTCTTGCCTTTCTTCTTTTCCTCAATGAATCGTCTGCGGCGACTAGGTATAACATCTTCTTCTACCTCTGCCTCTGTTTCAGTTGTAATAGCATTGAGAACTTCTTCTTCCTTAGTCATATCATTATCCTCCTGTGATACAGGCTGAGTTTCCTCTGCCTCATTATCTTCAGTAGCTGTAAGGTTATCGTCTGAAATAACCTCACTAGCATCTATTAAAGGCTTATCTAATATTACTGTCTTTTCTGCTACATAAGTATTTTTGTTATCATTCTTTTCCTTGAACTTAGTTGGATAATCTTCCTGAGTGTGATTTTCCTGTTCTTCCATTTCATCAGCAACATTGTTAATGCTTTCTTCTGGAACAGAAGTAACAGTTATTGTGCTTTCTCCTACAGGTTCTGTATCCTCACTTGCAACATCTTCAACCTCTGGAGTTTCTTCAACTTCATCAGTAGTAGCTTCCTGAACCGGTTCTTCTTCAACAGTTTCATTTACTGTTTCAGGTTCTTCAATCTCCTGTACATCTTCTGTCTTTTCTTCTGTACTTATGTCAGCAGATACCTCTGTATTATCCTCAGTTTCAACTTCTTCTATATTTGAAGTTTCCTCTGGCTTTTCTTCTTTATTCTTTAATTCTTCTTCTTCGGCAATTTTATTTACAATATTGCCAAGACCCATATCGTCTACAGAAATATCATCAAGAGAATCCTTCTTCTTGTGTATCTTTCTGTTTTCTTTCTTAGCAGGTTTAATATCTTCCTTAGGTTCTTCTGTTTTTTCTGGTGTTTCTTCTTTTTCAGTTTCTCCCAATATTTCCTTTATTACCTCGTCTGGGTCAGCAAATTCCATAGTTGCTGGTTTCAAATGAACCTTTTCAAGTCGTTCCTCAATATCATTCAAATCCATAGAAGAAAGTTTAGCAGTATCAAAAATACTAGGCTTTACTGGAGGAACAGCCTCCTCCTCTTCAATAGGTGCAACTGGCTCTAGTTCTTCCGGTGCTGGCATATCGAAACCCTTATTTGTGCCGTCAATAAGGTTTACATCGTCATCTTTATCATCCTTATATTCTTCTACTTCCTCAGGAAATTCGTCTTCGTAGTCTTCAGGTTCTTCAGTTTTCATTTTTTCAGCTAACTTACTGAGTGCCCCAGCAAAAAATCCGCCTTTTTTCTCTTTTTTAGGCTTATCTTCGTCTTTAGGTTCTACATCAGATACCTTATCCATATAATCATCGTCTACAAAATACAGTGTAGCATCTTTTTGAGCTCCGTCAAAATAACTTTGACCGCCATCATCAACATATTCTTCTAATAATCTGCCTACTGCCATTCTTGTTTTATCTGCGTTAAATTCGTTTAACGCCTGTTCAAGACGCTTCTGGTGTAAGTCAGACAACAGCTGTTCGGCACTTTTATTTTTCTGTTCAGCCATTGTTGTACCTCCTACAATTTATGTTATAAATTTGTGTATATACTAAGAACAAATTAACTTTGTTAATTTGTGGCTTGAAAAACAAGCCATCGGATTTATCTTTCCGATTCACTATTAAAAGCTATATATAAAATTTACACTC
>OBLO01003329.1_pt1 | contig 11595 bp, 10 predicted proteins | sample 1519401 | NCBI WGS metagenome assembly OBLO01 (sample SAMEA2602897, study PRJEB22501) | metagenome | reverse complement strand
GCCGGGGGCCACCGGCTGCTCTACACCCCGGCCCAAAAGGCCCAGGCCCTGGTGAACATGGGCAAGCTGGGCATTCTGGAATTGAAAGATCGCTGCTACCGGGAGCTATCCGGCGGCCAGCAGCAGCGGGTGCTCCTGGCCCGGGCCCTGTGCGCGGCCCGGGAGCTGCTGATCCTGGATGAGCCGGTGACGGGCCTGGATCCCGCCGCCGCCCAGGACCTCTACCGCACACTGGCCTACCTCAACAAGACCGAGGGCATCGCCATCGTCATGGTGACCCACGACATGGAAAACGCCCTGCGCTATGCAGACTTTATCCTCCACGCCGGCCAGGGGCAGCATTTCTTCGGCACGGTGCGGGAGTATCTATCTTCGCCCATGGGCCGGCGATTCGGAGGTGAGAGCGCATGATCCTGCTGGAAATGTTTACCTATCCCTTCATCGTCCGGGCCTTTATAGTGGGCATTCTGGTGTCCGTGTGCGCGGCGCTTTTGGGCGTGCCGCTGGTTCTGAAGCGGTACTCCATGATCGGCGACGGGCTGAGCCATGTGTCCTTCGGGGCGCTGTCGGTGGCGGTGGCCTGCGGTTGGGCGCCGCTGCCGGTGTCCATCCCGGTGGTGGTCATCGCGGCCCTGGGGCTGCTGCGGATGACCGAGCGCAGCAAGCTGGGGGCCGACGCCGCCATCGCGGTGGTCTCCGCCTCGGCCCTGGCCATCGGCATCATTGTCACCAGCCTTACCACCGGCATGACCACAGACGTGGACAGCTATATGTTCGGCTCCATCCTGGCCCTGAGCCGGGCGGATGTGGCCTTGAGCATCGGCGTGTCCGCGGCGGTTTTGGTGCTGTTCGGGCTGTTTTACCATCAGCTGTTTGCCATCACCTTTGACGAGAGCTTTTCCCGGGCCACGGGGATGAAGGTGGGGGTGTTCAACACCTTACTGGCGGTGCTGACGGCCCTGACCATCGTGCTGGGTATGCGGCTCATGGGGGCCATGCTCATCTCCAGCCTGGTGATCTTCCCGGCGCTGACGGCCATGCGGCTGAAAAAGAGCTTCTTCGGCGTGGTGGTGCTGGCGGCGTGCCTCTCCGTTGTGTGCTTCTGCGTGGGGCTGACGGGGTCGTATCTGCTGAGCCTGCCTGTGGGCGCATCGGTGGTGGTGACATCCCTGGCGGCGTTTTTGGTGGCGACGGTCATTGGGCATGTGAGAGGGCGAAGCTGAAATTGGAGCGTACCGCTGCGGATCCTTGCATGTCATTCCGAGGAGCGAAGCGACGTGGGAATCCGTAACACCCTTGCGCAAGGACCGGGAAGAACGGATCGCCACAGCCAGTGTGCGCACTGGCTTCGCAATGACAGGTTGCAAGAAATACGGCGGGGCGGGCCGATGTAGGCATCAGCCCCTACAGAATGGTTTGTAGCGGCGGACGACTCTGTCCGCCCGGCCCGATAACACAACGCTTTGTAGGGCAGGGCCCATGTGCCCTGCCGGTGCGGTGGGGAAAATGAATCCCCCAGTCACGGCTTTGCCGTGCCAGTCCCCTTTAGGCAAGGGGGCCGATTTTATAGGGCGGGGCCGTCAAAATCCACCTCTTTCTGTCCTGACAGAAAATGGCGGTTAAAGCCCGGTCGATGGCATTTGCCGCCGACCGGGCTTTGTTTTTTAGTTATTATATTTGAATGTTATATCACGAATACGATTATTAATCCAGAGCGAAAACGGAGATGTCTCCCGGTTCGGGTCATACTTCGTGGACGGATCCATTTCTATAGCAATAAATTCAAAATGGGTTTTGCCCCCCAAGTCTCTCACCTTATGCAGCCCTAAACCTATATGGAATTGCAGGAAAGAAAGGGTGTCCAATTCATCTTTATCCTGAGCGGTTTCCTGAATATTATTGTAATCAAGATCTTCATTGTCCTTCTTTTTTGAAATGGGCGACATGAAAAAATGAGTATCGGAATAATCGCCAAGATCACTTGTCTTTAGGTCTAATGAAATACCTGTCGCACCTTCGTCATCCGAGTAATATTCGTGAATAGTGAGAAACGCATTGCCACTTCCACCTGTCCCGTAGTAATTGCCCGGTTCAACATTCAGCTCATACGCCAGCTTTGTCAGATAAGGCCCCACACTGTCGCCGTCTACCACCCAACTGCAAAAATTGGGCATGAAGTGGGCTGTCATAGTCAGGGATTCCGTAGTCTTGATGTACCTCGTTTCTCTGCTGGCCGTTACCTGCATGGTGGCTTCGCATTTTTCCAAATCAGCGGTCACATCATCCAGCGTCCAAGAGCTATAGTCGACAAAATATATTTCCTCGCTATGCGCAGTCGAAAACCGATTGAAAAAATTCTCCAAAACCTGCTCGTCCGGCGCCTTTTTAGGCGTGGTGATGTTCTCCCCCTCCGCATAGGGTTCGTACTCGTCCAGCACCCAGCCTTGGTCATCGTAGTAATTATAGGTCAGCTTCATGCTGCAGACGAAGTGGGCGGTTTCCGTGTCCGCCTCCACTGTGACATAGACAAAGTCGTTCTTGCGTTCCTTGTTGGTCTGCCGCTTCAGAATCTTCAGCGAGGAAATTTCCTCTATGGGGACATCCGAAATGGCTACTACATCCATGACCCCCTTTTCTTGCATATCCGCCATGATCTCCTTTTCTGACTTGACGCCGCCCCTGCCGCAGGAGCACAGCAGCAGGGCGCACAGGGCCAGGAGAGCGCCCAGGGCTATAGTCCGTCCTTTCATTCTTCCTTCTCCTTTATATTGTTTTCACCGCAGCCACGCCGGGGGCCGGGGCCCCCGGGCAGCTGGGCGAAAAACAAAAACGCTGTGCAGGAGCGTATCCCACACAGCGCAAGAAACAAATGTCCTTATGCAACACAAACACAAAATAATATGCGCACAAAACCACCCTTTACAAGAAAGGCCGGTCTGTCGTATAATATTCCATGCGGTGCGGCCGGTTGGCCGTTGTGTAGGTGTCGAGGTCACCTGCGCAGGCTCTCGGGTGTTGGCGCACCCGGGAGCTGCCGCATTTTTGTTTTTCAAGTAAAGTATAGCACAGCCCACACCCCTTTACAAGCCTTTTTCGGCAAAAATCGTCGAGATACCGCCATTGGAATGCAGTACGGGAAAAAGAACGGATTGCCACAGCCAGTGTGTGCACTGGCTTCGCAATGACAGGGATTTTCACATGGGGTGCGGCGCAAGGCCGTTTTCGGGTCGTCCGGGAGGCCGACCCCTACACACGTCTATCGTTAAACGCTCCGTAGGGGCCGATGCCCACATCGGCCCGGTGGCACCAGCCCTCAAAAAATCCGTAGGGCGGCGTCTCGACGCCCCGCCGTTATCCACCCGCACCATCACGGTGGGGTGTGGGCACCCCGCCCTACGGAAGCGCAACAAGATGTGCAGAGCGCGGGCGACCGCGAGGGTCGCCCCTACGGGTGCATGGCAAGAGGTGCGGCGGGTTCTTTGTCTGCGCGGTAGACGCAGAGGGTATCCCTGCTCCACCAAGGCAGCGCGGGTCCGCGTGAGCGGCCAGCGGCTGTAGGCGCAGAGACGATACGAAAGCAAGATGATAAACCTGCGCGTCCGGTTCGCGTGGCAGAAGGCTTCCACGCGGACGGCAGCCCAGCCGCGCAAAGGATTTCAAAACCATGGGTTTTGACGGCGTTCTTTGGGCACTTTCTGCCGCTGTTGGCAGAAAGTGCCCCGCGGTCGGCATGACAAGGGATGCAGTGCAAGGGAGTGCGGATGTCCCTGTTGCGGCGGACAAAATTTCCGCGCTGCCTTACGGCGGACGCCCCCAATTTTGACCGCGGCCACTGGCTCCGGCCCACCGTCGTGCCAGCCGATTCCCGGCCACTGTCGTGGCCGCCAATCGGGGCACTTCCTCGAAATCGCCTCGCTTATTCTGCCGCAGGCAGCGCTTCGGCGATTTCCCCGCTTCATCCGCCACCGGCGGCGCTCGGATCGCCCCCCACGGGCGCGGAGCGCCCTCGCAATGACAGGTTTATAAAGAGTGCGGCGCAAAAGGGGCGGGGCTCTGCCCCGCCCGCGAGCGACCGCGAGGGTCGCCCCTGCGGATGATAAAGGGGTTGCATCATCCGGCGGTAGGCAGGGACTCCCCGCCGACCGCGTTGCCGCTCCGTTGACGCTCCTATGCATATATGGTATACTGGCAAAAAACAAAAGGGGGACCCATTATGCAGCATGAGATCACCGCCGCCCAGCCGCTGCTGGACGAAAAAGGCAATCTGCGTGAGCCCGGCTACTGCAAAAAGCTCCTGCCCATCTACCGCCGCAAGGACATCAGGGCCGGGGCCATGCGCATCAAGGAGTGGGACTACTACCTGGTGAGCAATGGCCGCTTCGCCGTGGCCCTGACCATAGACGACAACGGCTACATGGGGCTGGACTCCATCTCTCTGCTGAACTTTGAGGAGGGCTGGGAGCGAACCAAGAGCCCCATGCGCGCCTTTCCCATGGGCAAAACCGGCCTGCCGGAGAGCTCGGATGCCGGGGATGTAGCCATCTCCGGCAAGAACTACCACCTGTCCTTCCGCCACCAGGGGGCAGACCGGGTACTGGATTTCCACATGGAGGATTTTCTCGACGGCGCGGCCATCGATGGGCGCATCCGCCTCACCGACGAGCCGGAGGAGAGCATGGTCATCTGCACCCCCTTTGATAAGCCCGGTCATTTTTATTATAACCAGAAGATCAACTGTCTCCGGGCCAGCGGCACCGTCACCGCCGCCGGACGCAGCTACACCTTTGACCCGGCGGATTCCTTCGCCGTGCTGGACTGGGGCCGGGGCGTATGGACCTACCACAACACCTGGTACTGGGGCAGCGCCAGCGGCCAGGTGGACGGGGTGCCCTTCGGCTGGAACATCGGATACGGCTTCGGTGACACCTCCGCCGCCAGCGAAAACATGCTCTTTTACGGCGGCAAGGCCCACAAGCTCAGCCAGGTGACCTTCCACATTCCCATGAAGGACGACCGGGAGGATTATCTCTCCCCCTGGACCTTCACCTCCGACGACGGGCGCTTTGAGATGGACTTCCAGCCGGTGCTGGACCGGGCGGCCTGCACGGATTTCAAGCTCCTGAAAAGCGACCAGCACCAGGTCTTCGGCCGCTTCACGGGAACGGCCACTCTGGACGATGGCCAGGTAATCCGGGTGGAGAATTTCCCGGGCTTTGCGGAAAAAGTGGAAAACAAATGGTAAATCAGAGTCAGGAGGCAAGACCATGATCGAGAAAACCAAGCTTCCCCTGGCGGCATTTGTGGCGGACAGCGCCACCGTCCGGGGGCATATCACCGCCAACAAGGGCAGCAGCATCTATTTCGGTGCCGTACTGCGCTCGGAGTCGGAAACCATAGAAATCGGCGAGGACACAAATATTCAGGACAACTGCGTGCTCCACACGGACACGGGCTTTCCCATGACCATCGGCCGGGGCTGCACCATCGGCCATGCCGCCATCCTCCACGGCTGCACCATCGGGGACAACACCCTCATCGGCATGGGCGCTATCGTCCTCAACGGCGCAAAAATCGGCCAAAACTGCATCATCGGCGCCGGGGCGCTGGTGCCCCAGGGGATGGAGATCCCCGACGGCAGCCTGGCCTTCGGCTCCCCGGCCAAGGTTCGCCGGGCGCTGACGGAGGAGGAAATTGCAGCCAACCGGGCCACCGCCGCGTTCTACTGCCGGGAAGCGGCGGAATACGCCGAATGACCCGGCGGCCGGGCTGAAAAAGGAAAAAAGCTGCCCATGAAGGAAAATCGCAAGCTGCTGCGGGAGGTTCTCAAGGATATCCGCCGGGACATGACGGACGAAGAGGTGCTGAACCTGCTGGCGGACAGCAAGGTCTCCGCACGCCCCGAAAGCGACGGGGAAAAAGAGGACACAGAGTAAAAATAGCGCTATAAAACAGGGCCGAAGCGTTGCTTCGACCCTGTTTAACATTCCCTTATTCAGTTTCCATGCTCTCATCCTTCGGCTTTTCCACCAGGAGGTTGATAGCGCCGTGGCAATTTTCGATCTGCACCACGTTCTGGCTGGGGGCGTACTCCCCGTCCAGGGACCAGGGGATATCGTCCTCCGTCTCCACGGTCACTTTAGAAGCGTGGCGGAAGAATATCCCCGGGTTATCATACTGCATCTGCTTCAGCGACACCAGCAGACCCGTCAGATCCAACGCTGTCCGGGGCATCCGCAGCAGCACCACCTCAAACTCACCGTCATCCATCCGCACCCGGTTGGGATCCAGCTTCACCAGCCCGGCCAGGGAGGTAGAGTTGCACACGCTGCCGAAGATGAAGTCACCCTCCACCGTCTCCTCGTCTGCGGTGATGCGGCAGCGATAGGGCCGCAGGGAGTCCAGGCTCTTGATCCCCTCCAGGATATAGGCGAAATGCCCCAGGGCATTCTTCACCTCCTGGGGAGCGGAATAGCTGGCCTTGGTAAAGGCGCCAAAGGAGGCCACATAGGAGAAGTACCGGTCATTGTGCCGGCCCACGTCCAGGGCCATGGTCTCGCCCCCGGCGATGATGTTCGCCGCCATGTACGGCACGACGGGGATATGCAGTGTAGCGGCAAAATCGTTGGTGCTGCCCGCCGGCAGATAGCCCAGCTTCGGCCGTTTATCCAGCTGCATGAGGCCAGAGATGGTCTCGTTCAGTGTGCCGTCACCTCCGTAGCAGGCCACGGTGTCATACAGGCCCCCCATATCCCTGGCAGCCCGGGTGGCATCCCCCGGGGCTTTTGTTTCCATCACATGGATCAGATATCCCCCCTCGGACAGGCGGGCAATGGCATCATACAGCGGAGCGTGGGACTTGTTTTTCCCCGCCCGGGGATTCACAATCAGAAGCAGTTTTTTCACAATACACCTCCTCAAACAGAAGACCACGCATGATATGCGTTATTATCTGATGATATCATACATGCTTTCCGCCGGAAAAGCAAGAGTGCATCGACCCCGCGCTATATTTTCGGGAAGATATGCCCGCAAGCCTTGCCAAGCGCCATTTTTTTAGGTATGATAAAGCAAAAGCCCTGGGAGGTGCCGCCATGAAAGAAAAAAAGAAATACATCCACTGGGGGGTGACCATCTTCCTCACAGGCTGCGCGCTGCTGATATTCTACGATGTGTTCTACCGGGATAATTCCGGCACCGTGCAGGCCTTTTTCGGGAAGCTGATGTCCATCCTGTCGCCCATTCTCTACGGAATGGGTATGGCCTACCTGCTGGCGCCTATCGTCAACTGGCTGGAGCGCCTCATCCTGCGCGGCCGGGACGCTTTGGAGAAAAAACAGGGCAAGCCCTTCCGCCTTCACCGGGGCTGGCTGCGGGCGGTGAGTATTCTGCTCACCTGGTCGGTGATGCTGGTGCTGCTGTACCTGCTGTTCAGCATGCTAATCCCCCAGCTGGTGGACAGCATCACCACGCTGGTGAACAACCTGGAGACCTATTACACCACCATTTATAACTGGGTGGCAAACCTGCTCAGCGACAATCCCCAGCTGACGGATCTGGCCAACCGCTATTACAGCGAGGCCAGCCAATGGCTCACCACCAAGCTGCTGCCGAGCCTGCAGACCGCCCTGACCAATGTCACCGGCAGCGTGGTCACCGGCGTGTGGAGTGTCATCACCTTCGCCAAGAATTTCGTCATCGGCATCATCGTCTCCGTGTACCTGCTGGCCGCTAAAGAAAAAAGCACCGCCCGCTGCTGCAAGCTGCTGTACGGCGTGCTGCCGGAGGATCGGGCCATGTTCGCCGTCCGGGGCTTCCGGCGGGTGGACTATATCTTCAGCGGCTTTGTCCGGGGTAAGCTGCTGGATTCGCTCATCATCGGCATCCTCTGCTTCATCGGGTGCAGCATCCTGAAAATGCCTTATACGCCCCTGGTCAGCGTCATCGTGGGCGTGACCAACATCATCCCGTTTTTCGGCCCCTTCCTGGGGGCGGTACCCTGCGCGCTGCTGATCCTGCTGGTGAGCCCGCTGAAGTGCCTGTACTTCGTCATCTTCGTCTTCCTCCTGCAGCAGCTGGACGGCAACGTCATCGGCCCGAAGATCCTGGGCGACTCCACGGGTATCTCCAGCCTGTGGGTCATCATCGCCATCCTCATCGGTGGCGGCTTCGGCGGCGTGCTGGGGATGTTCCTGGGCGTGCCAATCTTCGCCTGCCTGCAGGTGCTGGTGCGCTGGCTGCTGAATCTGCGGCTGCAAAAGCGCAATATGCCCCTGGCCGCCGGAGAATATGTAAACCGCGACCGGGACGTGCCGCCTCCTCCGCCGGAGGGCGACAACAAAAAGTAATTTCACCAGAATAATATACTATCTGCGATCAAGGAGAGCACATGGAACCGGAACTGAAAGCCAAACTTCTGCACAATCTCAACACGCGGGAGCCCTATACCCAGCACAACCACATCGTGATCAGCGACATCGGGGAGGGCACCTCCCGGATCGAGCTGGATCTGAAGCCTGAGAGCCTGAACCGCCTGGGCCGGCCCCATGGCGGCATCCTGTTCACCCTGGCCGACGACGCCTGCGGCGTGGCCCTGTCCGGGCTGCGCCAGGAGACCTGCGTCACCGTCAGCTCTACCATGGATTTCATGGCGGCAGCGGAGCTGGGCGATCACCTCATCGCCACTGGACAGGTGATCCGCGCCGGCCGGCGCACCTGCTTCTGCCAGGCGGAGGTCAAAACAGCAGAAGGGAAGCTCCTGGCCATGTGCCACAGTGTGTGGGCCTACACGGGCAAGCCTCTGGATCTGAAGGACTGACGGGGCAGGCGATATCCATAGACGAATATAAAACGGGGCGGTTCACAATGTGAACCGCCCCGTTTTTTTACTATATTACAGCTCTGTGTAAAACTCCTCCAGAGGTTTGCGCTGGGTGTGGAGCTTATTGGGGTGCGCTCCCTCCGCCGGGTAGCCCACCGGCAGCAGGGCGATGGGTGTGCGGCCCGCCAGCTCCGGCAGCTCCTGGCGGAGCCTCTCCGGGTCGAACACGCCCACATAGGTGGTGCCCAGGCCCAGGTCGGCGGCTTGCAGCATAATTTGCGTGGTGGCGATGGCGGCGTCGATCTCGCTGTGGTTTTTCTCGTCGATGCCCGTGCGCACCCAGGCGGCGGACTCGTCATAGCATACCACCAGCACCACCGGCGCGCCGAAGTGCATACTGGTGCAGCGGTTCACCCGCTCCAGGGCCTCCGGACTTCTGCACACCAGCACATGCTGGGGCTGGTTATTATGGGCAGTGGGGGCGGACTGGGCTGCCTGCAGCAGCAGGCGCAGCTTCTCCTCCTCGATGGGCCGCGGGTCAAACTTCCGCAGGGAATAGCGGGCCCAAGTCAGTTCTTTAAAGTCTATTTTTTCGTCTCCTCTCTCAGCAAAGCTTGGCGCCGGCGGGGATGGAGTCATCCAGCAGCAGCAGGTGCAGCTTCTCCTCGCCCTTTTCCTTATGCACGGCGGAAATGAGCATGCCGCAGGAGGGGATGCCCATCATCTTCCGGGTGGGCAGATTCAAAATGGCCACGGCGGTCTTGCCCACCAGTTCCTCCGGCTCATAATAATGGTGGATGCCGGAGACGATGGTGCGGTCGGTGCCGGAGCCGTCGTCCAGGGTGAATTTCAGGAGCTTATCGCTCTTTTTCACCGCTTCACAGGCCTTGATCTTCACGGCCCGGAAGTCGGAGCGGCAGAAGGTGTCAAAGTCTACCTCCTCCTGCTCGAAGGGCTCCACCTCCAGGGCGGGCAGGTGAGCCTTTTTCTGGGCCTCCTGCATGGCGTTCAGCTCCGCCAGAGCCTTGGCGGTGTCGATGCGGGGGAAGAGGGCCTCGCCCTTGCGGACGGTGACGGTAGGATTCAGATGGCCCCAGGTCTCGGCGCTCTCCCAGGTGCGGCAGCCCTGGCAGGCACCGATCTGGTCGAAGATCTTGCCGCAGCTGTCGGGCATGAAGGGGGTCAGCAGGACGGTGCAGATGCGCACGGTCTCCAGCAGGTTATAGAGGACGGTGGCAAGGCGGGCCTCCTTGCCCTCCTCCTTGGCCAGCTTCCAGGGGGCGTTCTCGTCGATATACTTATTGGCCCGGTCAATGACCTTGAAGATCTCCTCCAGGCCGTTTTGCAGCTGGAGCTTGTCCATCTCGGCCTCGTAGCGATCCCGCAGGCCGCAGGCCAGCTTCTTCAGCTCACAGTCGGCAGGGTTATCCTCGCGATTTTCAGGCAGGGTGCCGCCAAAATACTTCTCCACCATGGCGCAGGTACGGCTGACCAGATTGCCCAGGTCGTTGGCCAGATCCACATTGATGGTGTTGATGAGCAGCTCGTTGGAGAAGTTGCCGTCGGTGCCGAAGGGGAAGGTGCGCAGCAGGAAGAAGCGCAGAGCGTCCACGCCGAACATCTCCGCCAGGACATAGGGATCCACCACATTGCCCTTGGACTTGGACATCTTGCCGCCGTCAATCACCAGCCAGCCGTGGCCGTACACATGCTTGGGCAGCGGCATTTCCATGCTCATGAGCATGGCAGGCCAGATGATGGAGTGGAAGCGGACGATCTCCTTGCCCACAATGTGATAGTCCGCGGGCCAGTACTTGTCGTAATCGTGGTATTGATCGTTGCAGAAGCCCAGGGCGGTGCAGTAGTTGAACAGGGCATCCACCCACACATAGACCACATGGCCCGGGTCAAAGTCCACGGGAATGCCCCAGGTGAAGCTGGTGCGGCTGACGCACAGGTCCTCCAGGCCGGGCTTGATGAAGTTATTCACCATCTCGTTGACACGGCTGCGGGGCTGGAGGAAGTCGGTATCCTCCAGGAGATGCTGCACCCGGTCTGCGTACTTGCTCAGGCGGAAGAAATAGGCCTCCTCCTGGGCATCGTGGACCTCCCGGCCGCAGTCGGGACACTTGCCGTCCACCAGCTGGCTCTCGGTCCAGAAGCTCTCGCAGGGGGTGCAGTACTTGCCCTTATAGGCGCCCTTATAAATATCGCCCTTTTCGTACATCTTCTTGAAGATCTTCTGCACGGCGCGGCAGTGATAGTCATCGGTGGTGCGGATGAAGCGGTCGTTGGAAATATTCATCAGCTTCCACAGGTCCCGCACGCCCTTTTCGCCGTTGACGATCTTATCCACAAAAGCCTGGGGGGTCATGCCGGCTTCTTCGGCCTTGGTCTCGATCTTCTGACCGTGCTCGTCAGTGCCGGTGAGGAACATGACGTCGTAGCCCTGGAGGCGCTTATACCGGGCGATGGCATCCGTGGCCACGGTGCAGTAGCTATGGCCGATATGGAGCTTGTCGGACGGGTAGTAGATAGGGGTGGTGATGTAGAATTTTTTCTTTTCCATGGGTTTATATCTCCTTTTCCGCCGCTCCGAATGGAAGAGCGGCTTAAAATTGTGGATAGGGTTTTGCAAGGGGGCGGTGGGTTTCCTGTGGTGCGTAGGGGAGGGGCTCTCTTGCCCACCGTCGTGCCAACCGACTGACGGGCACTGTCGTACCCGCCAATCGGGGCACTTCCTCGAAACCGGCTCGCTTCATCCGCCACTGGCGGCG
>OBLO01003321.1_pt1 | contig 11627 bp, 9 predicted proteins | sample 1519401 | NCBI WGS metagenome assembly OBLO01 (sample SAMEA2602897, study PRJEB22501) | metagenome | reverse complement strand
CATTTTTTCCAAATACATCCAGATAAAGCTGTTCCCTTTCTACAGTAATCAGCTCCCTCACTTTCTTCTGCAGCTTTTCACTGTCAAAAAGTTTTACCAGATCTGGATTAAACATTCTTCCCGAATTACATCTAAGATCTGCCAGCATATCATCAAAATTTTTCCCGGAGCTATAGGCACGACCTACTGAATCCGTAGCTGCATCCAGACAGTCTGCACAGGTAATAATCTGATAAAGAATGGCATTATCATTTCCTTTATAGGTGTACTCCCGGGGATATCCGCCCTTTTCATCGTACCAGAGATGATGATAAAGTGCCACCTCTGCATAAGGTTTTGTGGATTCTCTTTTATTCAGAAGCTCCCATCCCATAACCGGATGAAGCTTTATAAGATCAACTTCTTTGTCCAAAATAGTTTTATCGTGTTTAATCATTTTAATTTATAAGTAATCCGGCTTCTATTCAATTATTCTAAAAATTGCAAGAGCTGCTTTGCAGCGGAGCAATTCATAGATATCAAGTTAGGGGCAAATTTCCTTTTGACCCTGACATCATTCTAATTTTATAGTACCTCTCTCATTTCAGCAAATAAAAAATGCAGTCCTATTTTCAAATTTATGTTGACAAAATAGAAATTATCGTTTATATTAATATCAGTAATAATTACTATTATTAAGAGAAAGGAGAAAATCCGATGGCTACTTTAAAATACAGTCGCCAGAGAGAATCTATTAAGGAATTTCTTACCGGCAGAACCGATCATCCCACCGCTGATTTCGTATATGAGAATATGAAGCAGATTTATCCCAATATCAGCCTTGGCACCGTATACCGGAACCTCTCTCTTCTCGCTGATTTGGGTGAAATACAGAAGCTCTCCAGCTTTGGCGGTGCAGACCGGTTCGATGCCCGCACCACTCCCCACTGTCACTTCATGTGCACCCGCTGTGGCAAAGTGATGGATGTTTTCAGCGAACATATTGATAAGAGTCTTGAGAATATTGCGGCTGATTTTAAAGATGGTCAGATTTCTGATTATAAGGCAAGGTTTTTTGGAATCTGTAATGACTGTCTGAAGGAAGAATCACACTGATATTTTGGGTTGAATAAATATGGCAGATTACAATATTTGTTCTTCCGGACTCAAAGAGTTAATTGAAAAAAATTTCAATAACTCTTGACAAAAGTAAAGCAATGTGTTAATCTAAAATAGTAATGATTACTATTATTAAAACCAAACAAAAATTCAAATAAAGAAAAGGAGATTTTAATTATGGCTAAATGGGTATGTAGTGTATGTGGTTATGTTCATGAAGGTGAGAATGCACCTGAGGTATGTCCAATCTGTAAAGCTCCAGCTTCCAAATTCACCAAACAGGAAGACGAAATGGCATGGGCTGCTGAGCACGTTGTAGGTGTTGCTCAGGGTGTCAGCGAGGACATTCTGGCAGATTTAAGAGCAAACTTCGAGGGTGAATGCTCTGAAGTTGGTATGTATCTTGCAATGGCTCGTGTTGCTCACAGAGAAGGATATCCGGAAGTTGGTCTGTACTATGAGAAAGCTGCTTACGAAGAAGCAGAGCACGCTGCTAAATTTGCTGAATTATTAGGTGAAGTTGTTACAGACAGCACCAAGAAGAACCTTGAGATGCGTGTTGCAGCTGAAAACGGCGCTACCGCTGGTAAAACAGACCTTGCAAAACGTGCAAAAGCAGCTAACCTGGACGCAATCCACGACACCGTACATGAAATGGCTCGCGACGAGGCCAGACACGGAAAAGCATTCGCTGGTCTGCTGAAGAGATATTTTGGAGAATAATTTTTCCTGTAAAATAAATATTTTTAAAAGGGGCTGTCTGTTTCAGACAGCCCCTTTTCTATCGGCTACATTTTTCAGCTCAGGCTCCCCATAAATATACATGATAAGAATAATTTTTCTTTAAATTCTTGTATTCAACCCGCAAATAATGCTGACCATTTAAAGTGATCTTGCTTCCACTTTTAATCTTTTTCTCTTTTCCGGTTCCATACTCACAATAATATAAACCGGTGATTCTGTAACCTTTCTTAGCGCCGACATTGATCTTTCCTTTCTTGGCAGTACCGGAAAGAATGGCAACCTGTGATTTCTCTGCAAACAGCTTTTTATAATCTGTTTTTCCAAATGTGCATTTGCTAAACGGACTCTCATAATTGTAAACTTTTACTTTTGATTTGAAACGATAAACTTTTCCGTTTTTTCTCTTTACTTCAAAAGAAATGGTTGAAGTGCCTGCCTTTTTGGCATTTACCATGATGTTATATTCATCCAAAAACTTTGATCTTTTTACGGAAAGTACGTCTGGCTTGCTGGATTTTAATTTCAGAATTTTATCTGATTTAACCGTGTTCATCACTCCCCAGCCCATGTTTCCTTCTTTTCCATCACCTACCATTAACAGAATTGACTTGACAAATGTAGGCTGGCCTGCTGCCTTTACTGTGGCAGGTTTTACTGCCAGACCTGCTGCGAAAAATGCAAACAGGAAAGAAATTGCAACTACTAATTTTTTAATTTTTTTCATATTCTCTTATCCTTTCTATAATTTTTGCTGATATAGTTTGTTTCTCACTTAACGGACAGTACTTTTTTTCGCTTTGCTCCAGGTAGAATAATATGTTTTTCCGTTTACTTTTTTGTATGCACGCATACGCACCGTACAGGTTTTTCTGCTTTTCAGCTTTTTGATCGTATATTTGACTGCTGATTTCTTCTTTACCTGAATTGTCCTGGATGAAGAGCCCACAGAGTACTTAATTTCATAGCCGCTTATATTTGCGTTCTTTTTCCATTTCAGGGTAATGGTCTTCTTCGCTGTGCTGGAGCAGCTGGTGATAACCGGTGTACCCATGCGAACTGTACTGAGCATGGTTCCGGTACCTGTGACATTTCCGCTGTAAGCTTTTACCATATAGGTGTATGTTGTTCCGTTTTTGAGGCTCTTTTTGTCTGTATAAGAAGCCGCATTGCCATTTTTAATGGTTGTCAGCTTTTTCCAGTTTCCGGAACCTGCTTTCCGGTAAATATAGTAGCCACTTGCCTGGCTTACTTTATTCCAGGTGACTTTAATTCCGCTTGTGGAATTTGTCAGGCTTTTCAGATCCGTCTGGGCAAGTGATCCCGGAGCTGGTGTAGGAGTGGGCTGTGCTGGTGCAGGAATAGGCTGTGCTGGTGTTTCAGCGGACTGGTATCTGATGTTTGCAGATTTCAGATAATCATTTCCGGAAATGGAAATATTGATTCGGTTCCATTCCCCCTTTGAGCCGGAATAAGATACTGTCTTCAGGCTGGAACAATTATCGAATGCGAACATCTCGATTCCTCTTACACTATTTGGTATGGAAATCGTTTCCAGCAAATAGCAGTCTGAAAATATCCAGCTGGGAAGCAGGACAATTCCAGATGGAATCTCAATATTTTTAATTGCAGTTTTCTCAAAGGCACAGGAACCTAAGGAGCGAAGGCTGCCTGGCAGCTTCACATTCTGCAGGAACGTACATTCCTCGAATGCCCGTTCTCCAATCTGCATCAGATTTCCTGGCAGGTTTATGGTTGTCAGGTTCGCACATTCAGAAAAAGCACTCTTTCCAATCTGTGTCAGTGTATCTGGCAGACTGACGCTTGTCAGATTCCGGTACTGCCAAAAGGCCCTTTCACTTATAGAAGTAATGCCATTTTGGATCACCACACTCTGTATCTTGTCTTTATAGCTTTTCCATGGGAGTTCATACCACTGTACATCTGGTATACGGCCAACACCAGAAATTACCAGTTCTCCACTCGCATCATTGAAAGACCATTTCAGGGCAGAGCCAAAACTGCCGGAAACGGTGTTTACATAAAACTGGCAGCTTCCGCCACTGTCATTGGAAGTATAATATTTCACCGTATAGGTTCCCAGATCACGGGGTGTTTTCGTGTCAAAAATCGTCCAGTTCAACGTAGATGTCGTCATATCGGAGAGATAACGGTAATTCGTTGAGATTCTCATGCCGCTTGGATCATAAACATCACAATAACATTTTGAGAAAAGATCCGTTGTACTGTTGCTGAGGTACCGTCTTACAGTCAGCGGGATTTCAATCTGATCATTGGCATCAAACACACGTCCTGCAAACGTGGGATCAATGGTGATCGTTCCCCGGTAATAATAGCTTCTGGCACTTACCGGCTGAGTCACGCCGCACATCGCAAGCATAAGCAGACAGATAGCCAGTAAAGCCTTTAATGCTTTTTTCATTTTCCTTTCCTTCCTCTCTTCTTCTTTTTTACAAAATGGTTGACGAATGTCCCTCCCCAAAGCAAAAGGTACAGATTTTGTGCATTTTTCCCAAAAATCTGTACCTTCATTATATCTTTGCATATATATTTCAGCAATAAGCTCAGAGCATAGTATTTGCTTTTCCCTTCTCTTTTCAGCTTTCTTTATCAAAAGAAGCTTTTGCGGTATCAACCGGATGATCCGCTTTGTTGTCGATATCCACATCATTTCCAGAGAATTCACATCCTGCAAAATCCAGGACTTCCGTTCCCGGCAGACTGTCTATGCAGATTGCGGTTCCGTTTCCGATAAACTGATTATTCAGATAGCTTGGAGCAGATCCATAAGAGGAACTGGTTTTAAATTTCAAAGCTGTCCCGTTGTTTTTAAATGTACAGTCTGTTGTATTGACCCAGGCACCATTCTGCGCCACAGCTGCAGTATCAAATCCCTCAAAAGTGCACTGTGACAGCAATACCAGGCAGTAGGCATTCAGCCCTGTCTCAGAGCTGCCTTCAAAACGGATTCCCGACATTTCTCCATAATTTCCATTAAGTCCCTTCATACTGACCATTCCGGTAAATGTCGTAACGGCATCTCCATCTTTGCTTCCATAAATTCCCCAGACATGATTTCCGAAGGTAATGTCCCCCTCATAAGTCACTGCCGGAAGATACAAATACACCGGTGTCCCGGACGGTATCTCATCCTCAATCGAAGCTAAAAGCGCCTGCAGTTCCTTCGTCGTCTCCATCTGCGTATCCTCCGGATAATAGGTAACTGCAGCCTGTTTCTCGACAGTCAGGCGGGTACTAAGAGAAATGGTGTCTCCGTTCTTCAGCTTCAAATTCCAGCAGATGTCATTTGTCCCACTGTCTGCGGAATACAGAATATCCGAAACATAGGCTGCATCCGGGAAACTTTCATTGTAAACCGGCTCTATATGCTCCATTTTCTGTGAATTCTCATGGGCTTTTACCTCCACCTGACAGGATTCCACATTTTCCGAAAATTCTTTTCCTGCCAGTTCCCCTGTCTCCTCATTCAGAACATACAGCTGACAGGGAAGGGCACTTTCCATTCCATCTGCTAAAGTATCTGTCCGCTCTTCCTGAGCGTGTCCTGTCACGCCATCTCCCTGCGAAAAGGACAGAAGTACTTTATAGGATTTTCCCTTATCCAAATAGGTGATCTGCGCACCTCCTTCATAATCCTGCGGTCTGTGGTGCAAAGAAACCAGCACTCCCGCAGCGATCACAACAAGCAGTATCCCAAATACTGTCAGTGCCTTCCTTTTCCACCTTATAGGCGGCTTTATTTCTTTCTTTTCATTCTGAACTGCCGTACAGTGTGGACAAAAAGATGCCTCCTCCGGAATCATTTTTCCGCATTTTATGCATTTCTTACTCATCATACTCTCCTTCTATAAAACCTCCATCAAATGGAGGATATTTTTATATCTTTTCTCCGGATTTACCATTGTACAGCGCTGTACGATTCTCCCCATTCTGCCTCTGGCTAATTTCCTGGACGGATGTTCTCCTGTAAGCATAATATTAAGCAGAACACCCATTGCATAAATATCAGCTCTTCCATCTGACTGTGAAAGTCCATACTGTTCCGGTGCAGCGAATCCGGTAGTTCCAAGAATCTTCGTATCACCGTCTGTCTCATGCTTATATATCCTGGATGCATCAAAATCGATCAAAACTGCCTCTTTTCCTCTTATGATCACATTATCTGGCTTGACATCCCTGTGTACCACGCCCATGGAATGAAGAACCCAGAGTGCAGAACAAATCTGCCGGGTAATCTGCTTCGCTTCGACAACCGTCAAACTACCGCCCTCCAGGATTTCTCCCAGGGTATCTCCCTGTACAAATTCCTCCAGCAAAACGGTCTTTCCTTCCTTCTCTCCTACTTCCATGATCTGAGGCAGATTTGGACAGGATATGTCTACAAGCATCTGATAAACCTCACTGTTGCCCTGAAAATACCGGAATATGTAACGGGTACCGCTGCTTCTGTGACGAACCAGAAAAACTTCTCCCCATGTACTTTTTTTCAAGGTTCTAACCAGATCATATTGCTCCTGAACTGCTTTCAGAAGGCTGTCATAAATTTCCATGTTTTCTCATCCTTATTGCTATGCAGGCTGCATATTGTTTTTCAAAAATTTTTATAGTATAGTCTATTTTAATTGTATTATTTAAAATATTGTAACTTATTAAATAATTATTGTAAAGGTAAAGAATATGGAACGAAAAAATACTGACGATTTGCAGCAGGAATTGATGAATTCACAGGATTTGTCTGTCTTCCTCTCCCAAAATCAGGATCAGTTTGTAAATAAAAGTGTAGCTGAATTATTGAACTACCTGTTTGAAAAGAAAAATATTTCCAAAGCTGCCCTTGCCAAACAGGCTGGAATGAGCGAAATCTATCTGCATCAGATTTTTGCCGGACGGAGGAATCCTTCCAGAAACCGTCTTCTGTGTCTTTGCTATGGTCTAAATGCCAGTATTGAGGAAACTCAGGAATTACTCAGACTCAGCAAAATGGCCCAGCTTTATCCCAAACTGAAACGGGATGCCATCATCTACTATGGGCTTGCGCATGAGCTGAACCTTTTTGAGATCAATGATAAACTTTTTGATGAGAATGAAGAGACTTTGTGCTGACTGTTTCTGACTGAGCCGGGCTAGAGTGTGTTTGGAAAATACAAAAGGCGGGAACCTTCATCGTTCCCGCCTTCCTGTTCTTCATTTATAAATAAGTCTGATCAGTATTCACACAGTCTTCCTGCATCATCAATGTAAAATACGTCATCTGGTCCCATATAATAGTTCTCACTGCCATCAAAATACATAACGTTTCCTTCTCCGTCATACCAGTAATACGTATCTCCCGGATCGCTCTCTTCTACATAATCTTCATCTGGAATGTAATCGCCTCTTCCATCTTCCTGATAACCGCTGTCTTCCTCCGGAGCATAGTCGCTGCTTCCGTCACCACCGGTCTGCGCCTCATAGGCGACCGAATCTGCTTCTCTGGAAAAAGCAACTCCCGCATAAATATTTCCATATCCGGAAATTACCGGGCTGATCACAAGTTCCCCATTTCCGTCCAGACTTACATCTGCCACATGACTTCCATCATAGGAAAACAGCTGCAATGCTGTTGTTCCGGATGTCTGGAAAGTGCCGCTGTCAAAAAGATAGCCGCCGCTTCCATCTGCGTTTCTGGAATTATAAATTTCCCAGTTTCCCTCTCCATAAAGGCGGATATTCATTGCATTAAGATCGCCATACTGATACCAGCTGTCAAAATAAGCAATAAACATCTCCAGGCTCTTGCCTTCTGCACTTGGGTCATAATCACCGCTATTTTCACCGGTTTCTGTTCCTGAGATATCTGTAAGCTCAAGGGAATTGAGAGCGTCCTTATATTCCCCCTCCATCTCATCTGCCCAGTCAATATCCATTTTGTAAGCATAGGCATAGGTATTGGTATCGGTCTGGAAATAGAGCATTTTCCACTGGCAGGTATCCTCGTTGGAGCCGGTCGTGAATTTCAGCCTATAAACCGGGTAGCTGAATTTCTTTGTAAACTTCTTGCTCTTGGTTTCTTTATAATTTTCTATTGGCCAATCGCTGACAAGGGCTGCAAACTGCTTTCTGGCCTCCTCGGAATCCTGGGAACCTGTTTCGTCATTTCGGGCACAGCAGTTTACGATAACGGTCATTCCATCCTCTGTCATGTCAGAATAAAAATATCCTCCATTCCAGCCAGAATCGTTATAAAGAGGTTTCAGACCGGTATAGCGTTTACTTGATGTGAGAACGTAAGAAAGACCATTTTCCTCCTGGGCTGCCTCCTGATTATCCTCCATGTCCTCCGTCTTGTTAAAAACAATGCCATCTGTATTTCCCATATGAAGGCTGGTATCTGAATCCAGGTAAAAGCCTGCCACCCACGCACCGATACGATTATACATATCGTAGCGGCCATTTCCGTCGTCATATTCCTCTACATATTCCATATATCCCTGGATATCTCCATCCGCTTTATGATAAACAAAGAGTCCATCTCCGGTCAGAGTAAGGGTTTCTTCTGAATCGTCCTGGCTGGTCCATACTCCTGCCAGCATTGCAAAATCAGGCGTTTCCTGGGATTCCTCTGCTGCCTGGGCCATTACCTGCAGACAGCCTGTCATCGGCACCGTCACCCCGCTTATTGTCAGAAACATAATTGCCGCAAATATTTTTCTCTTCATACCTTTCCACCTTTCTCTCTATATTTATAGTCCCTTCCCAGCTGAATTCAATGTGTAAAGCGGATATCCGCAATCCGCTTCGCTGCTTGCTCATGAACGCAGTCGCTTCGCGATCTGTCAGTGGGAGCTGAAGGCTCCCACTGACAGAAGCATCCCCCTCACCCGCCGCTTAGAGCGGGGGAATGCTCATCTGCGTTCAAGCTCTGATTAGAAAAATCCATCATACACTCAGTATATGATGGATTTTCTGATAATCCTATTAACTAATGGTTAGTTTTTGTTTTCCAGCAGCTCCAGAAGATGCTGCCGCTTGGTGCGGGTGTTGCCAGTGATCTGTAATTTGGAATAAATCTGATTGATATACTGCTTCACGGTTCCCTCAGAAAGGAAAAGCTTTGCGGCGATTTCTTTGTTGCTCAGCCTTGCTCCCATAAGCTGAGTAATCTTTAATTCCCGCTCTGTAAGTACTGCGAAATCTGCAGGATAGTTTCCTGTATTTCTAAGCTTGCGGCAACGGTCCTCCCAGTTTTTCCCCAGCTCCATAATATGGGAAATAAACTCTTTTGTGTCCTGAGACACCACACTGTTCAAACGCTCTTCCAGATACCTGTAATTCTCCACAAAGGGCACCACAAAACCATCTGGAAGCGCTTCTTCCAGCACTTTTTTCAGGAGGCTTCCAGCCTCTGCAGACTTTCCGATTTTCTCATAAGCCGCTGCTGTCTGAATCTGTATGTAAAGTGCAACCAGGGCATAGTGAAGGTTTCGGCAGATTTCCAGCAAATTCTCACATCTTCCGATCACTTTCATATACGCACCCTGAGCCAGGTAAACCTGATTCTCGATCAATTCCATCATAGGTCTGCCTGGTGCAAGGAAATTCACAGTGGAAAGCTTGTGTTCCCTAAAAAGTCTGGGAATCTGCGTCTCCTCCCCGGTAAGTGAATAATAATAAGCGCAGATACTGTCAAACATATTTAGCCAGGAAGTGTTATGACACTTTAATATCTCCTGGCGACGTTTCTCAAAGCTTTTCTCATGCACGGATTCAAGGCCAATAGACAGCCGATAGGCAAGAAAATCACAGCACAAAGCAATATTCTCCTGTCCGTTATCCGTAATGTGTACATAGGCATTTTCCAAGGCAATCTGTGCATCCAGAAACCTTCCCTGAAGGTATTTCGCCTCAGCACTCATAACTCGCTCAGCCCCCTGGCCATGACCGTTTGTAATGCGGTAATAATGGGGCATACACTCTTCCATTTCCTGCAGTTCTTCTGCAAGTCCACCTGGCCTGCGGTGAAACATCATCAGGACAGAGGGGGAGCCAAAGGTCCAGCCGCCTTCTCTGCGGATACTGATGGCAGGTCTTGACATCTGGGCGCTGGCACTACGGTGAAGCTGACTCATTTTGCTGATATCGTTGTACATGAGAAAGCTCATGATAAGATCACATTCCCCGAGAAGATTTCCACACTCTTCCTGTGTCCAGTCGGGATGTTCCTGGATAGCCGCCATGAGAATCCCCCTTAGTTCCAGCATTTTGGGAATCTGTTTCCAGTTAAACATACTTCTCATTAACACCAGGATTGTCAGTGGATGTTCTTTCAGTACAGACACCGGGCATTTGGCAAGACAGTCCAGCACTTCTGTCGGTTTCAGAGATGCCAGAAGGATTCCGGCATCTTTTTGGACTACCGAAAGAAGGGCATCATAATTTCTGCACTTCCAGTATGCGTTCAATGCATGAATATACATTTCATGATTTTCATACCACCTTCCATACCGGTTATAATAAATCGTCTGTTTTCCTTCATCCAATGTAGAAAACGCTTTCTCTGCACATTCCTTCATCATATGATGAAAGCGGTAAGTTTTTCCATCGGAAAGGCGAGTAACAAAGGCATTCTGCTCAGTCAGGGCCTGGAGGATCTGCTCCGTATCTTCCCGTTCAGTGATAAATTTCGCCATCTTTTCTGTAAATTCATCCGCCAGACCCATAGCACAGAGAAATTCCTGGCTTTCTGGGGAAAGAGTTTTCATCATGGAGGAGGAAAACATTTCATATATATCCGCATTATTATCCGGCAGTTCTCCCCACTTTGCAAAAAAGCACAGATTCAGATATACCGCTGAGAACCAGCCCTCACTGGAATGAAGAAGGGTCTCCAACTGCTTTCCGCCAAGATTCGTCCCACATTTATGGGTATAAGCGGCCAGTTCTGCCTGGTTCAGACGAAGATTTTCACTGGTAAGCTCGTAAAGACGGCTTCCCAGCCTGAGGGTTGCCTCCCCTGTAAGAAACCTGTCTCTGCTTGCCACCACAAGATGGACATTTTCTGAAAGCCGGTTTGCAAGACTGCACAGGAAGACAGCTGCACGATTGTCCTTCAGTAAATGGAAATCATCAATAAATATGTAATAAATCTGCTCTCCTGCCAGGGAATGGCAGAGCACATCTGTCAAATAGCCCGCTGACGCCTCATCTGAGGGACATTCATAATCATTCAGAAAATCAAGCCCTGCAAAAGCAAATGAATGCTGCACACTTCTCCAGAAAATAGAAAGGTTGTCCGAATAAATACTGATCCGCACCAGAACCGCCTTCTCTGCTTTTTGCTTCCTTGCTAGAAACCAGTTTACCGCAGTGGTCTTGCCATAGCCCATAGGCGCAATTACGGTTGTCAGGATACTCTCAGAAACCGGCTGCAGGCATTTTTGCAGACGCTCCGATATGTAGATGGTATTTAGATTGCTTTTTCTTTGTCTCATAATTCGTTTTACACTACCCTTTATTTTCCCTCTACTGTTCTTATCATTTTAAGGTATTTGTATATTTTTGTCAATCAGCGCACGTATATCTTTATTATATGATGAAAATTGCACAATTTTTTCTCTATTATTTGATTTTATACAGTTACCTGCCGTTTAAAAATAAAGGCTTGCAAAATCTATTTCTATATGCTAGAGTGTGTTTGAAAAATGCTTTCTGTAAGATGTGCGTCACAGTTTGTGGGAAATTTGTCCCGGATGAGGGCGTCGTAGCGG
>OBLO01003312.1_pt1 | contig 11640 bp, 10 predicted proteins | sample 1519401 | NCBI WGS metagenome assembly OBLO01 (sample SAMEA2602897, study PRJEB22501) | metagenome | reverse complement strand
GATGATCATCGAGTTTGTTACGATGGAAATACCAACCCACATATTCACTTCTTTTGTAAGAAGTGTGAGAAAGTTTTTGATTTTGAAAATATAGAACTCCCAGAATATAAGGGTATTATAGGTAAAGGATTTCAAATAGATGATATGCAATTATACTATAAGGGAATATGCCCTCAATGTTTAGAATACCAAGAGGATAAAATAAACCATAGTAGTACTAATTGCAGGAATAATTAATCTCTATCTAAAATAGTCTATTAAAATAATCATATAGTGGCGAATACTCTACCATCTTTATGGAGTATTCGCTTTTTTAAGGTCTATTCGTTTTTAATATCTGCTAATAAGAAACTACAGCAATAGTAATCTTCTGTTAATTGTATAAGTGATTTTAATTAAGTATATTATTATTATTTAGTTAATATCTAAAAATAATAGCTATTTTCTTAACTTCTAATTGTTAATCTATTATAGGTTTAATTATATTTGCACTATAAACATATTTAAGAATTAATCTTATCGTATGTTATAGTAATAAAAGAACATTATGAGTAAGAAAGCGATTTGGGCTATTGCAGTTATCATGGGATTATCATTCCTTGGTTTGCTCTTTATTCAGTTTAACTATATTGAAGATATGGTTAATATGAAGAAAGAACAATTCGCCGAGTCTGTTAATCGGGCATTATATCAAGCTTCACGAAATATGGAGCTTAACGAAACCTTACGTTATCTTGAGAATGACATTAATAAAAAAGAGCGAAAAGACTGTAATGAGAATAAGTCGGTAAAAGTGTCTACATCAAAGGCACACCAAGCTCCTCCTTCAGATATCCAAGGTGAACCTTTCTCTTCTTTTGAAAGTAAGCTATCACAAGCTAAGCCTACATTAACACCAAAAGCTTTAATTTTACGCAATGACAGCAATTCCATATCGGCAACAAAACGCGATATGCAGGGAATTGTGAGAAATCGTTATGTATATAAAAAGGCAATGTTAGATGAGGTTGTTTACAACATTCTTTATTCTGCATCCGATAAGCCCCTTAAGCAACGAGTAAACTTCAAGTTACTTGATCAAGATTTAAAAGCAGAGCTAATGAATAATGGAATTGATATTCCTTATCACTTCTCTGTGAGTACTCAAGATGGTAGAGAGGTGTACCGCTGTCCTGACTACGTTTCAGACGGTGAGCAAAATTCATATTCGCAGATATTGTTTCGCAATGACCCCATTAACAGAATGGGAGTTATCAAGATCCACTTCCCTGATATGAACAGTTATATCTTCTCAAGTGTACAGTTTATGATCCCATCGATTATTTTCATTTTTGTCTTATTGGTTACATTTATTTACACGATTGTTACTATCTTCCGTCAAAAGAAGTATAGCGAGATAAAGAATGACTTTATTAACAACATGACTCATGAGCTTAAAACTCCCATTGCTAGTATTTCGCTTGCTGCTCAGATGTTAAACGATAAGTCTTTAAGCAAAACGCCAAAAATGCTCGATCACCTTAGCAATGTAGTTGCAGACGAGTCAAAGCGACTACGCTTCCTTGTGGAAAAAGTACTTCAAATGAGCATGTATGAAAGCAAAAAGGCTGTGTTAAAAAAGGCTTATTGCGATATGAATGAAATGGTAGAGAATATTGCTAATTCTTTTTCTCTACGTGTAGAACACACCGGAGGAAAAGTTTATACTGATGTTGAAGCCATTGATTCTACAATGTATGTTGATGAAACCCATTTCCAAAATGTGATCTTCAATTTAATGGATAATGCTGTAAAATATGCTAAACCAGATGAGCCATTAAATGTCTATATGAAGACATGGAACACCAACGAACACTTGTATCTTTCCGTTCGCGATACAGGTATGGGCATAAAAAAAGAAGATTTAAAGAAAATTTTTGATAAGTTCTTTCGTATTCATACAGGTAATCGGCATGATGTCAAAGGCTTCGGTCTAGGTCTAGCCTATGTTAAACGTATGGTAGATTTGCATGAAGGCGAGATTAAAGTATTAAGCGATTATGGAAAAGGTACTAAATTTATTATCAAACTACCAGTTATTCGTGATCCAGAGGAAGAAAATGAAGAATAAATATTTTTAGTAAGACGAAATAATAACATTTAAAGTTTAAGAGATATGGATGAAAAGTTGAAAATTCTATTGTGCGAAGATGATGAAAATCTCGGCACACTCCTTAGTGAATATCTTCAGGCAAAGGGGTATGAAGCTGAGCTTTGCCCTGATGGTGAAGCAGGTTTCAAGGCCTTTGTAAAGAGTAAATTTGACATCTGTGTATTAGATGTAATGATGCCAAAGATGGATGGCTTTGCATTGGCAACAGAAATTCGTCAAGCAAATGCAGAAATTCCTATTATCTTCCTAACTGCCAAACAGCTTAAAGAAGATATTTTAGAAGGCTTCAAGATTGGTGCAGATGACTATATCACCAAACCTTTCTCTATGGAAGAATTAGTATTCCGTATTGAGGCTATTCTTCGTCGAGTTCGTGGTAAGAAGGTAAAGGAGCAAACTTTGTATAATCTTGGTCGTTTTGCATTTGATACTCAGAAGCAATTGCTTACACTTGATAATGACCCTGTTAAGATTACTAAGCTCACAACAAAAGAGAATGAACTGTTAGCATTGCTTTGTGCCCACTCAAACGAAATATTACAACGTGATTACGCATTAAAGACTATCTGGATTGACGACAACTACTTTAATGCTCGCTCAATGGATGTTTACATCACAAAGCTTCGCAAGCATCTAAAACCAGACCCAAATATTGAAATTATCAATATCCATGGTAAAGGTTATAAACTAATAATTCCTAATCAGGAATAAAATAAAAAAAATAGGATATATCGCTTTGATATATCCTATTTTTGTATTCTTACAACATAAATGTATACAATATTATTGGTATCAGATAATCCTTAATATTCCTCATAACTCATACTTCTATCTCTTCTTTTTCCTATTGAACCGTTGCACAGGTTTGTATTCTTACAGCACTTGCACATTTGCCATAAAGGTAATGCTACGCCAAAATTTGCTTTCATTACTTGATAGGCAATTTATTAACAACCAACTTATTATAGCAATATCAATGGGTTGAATAGTAAGGCTAATAAAGGAAAAAAAAGGACAAATAAGGTTTCTTAATTGTCTGCTTTTATACCTTGTAACAGCTTGATATTCATTGTATTATGAAAAGGTTATCTTTTGCGGTGCAAAAGATAACCTTTTCATACGTAATACATCATCTTTTGTGTTGTAAAAGGTGGTGTATTACGATGTAAACGCTTATGTATTGAATAGTAACTTTGAATATTCTTTACATTATAAAGCATTGCTATACCACAATACAAGTACGGAGTAAGGCAGCATTGCAATTGTAGTCAAGCCCCATATTATAGGTAAGCAGACAAATCTGTTTGAGTTTCTTCTTTGTAGTATCAGCATAAGTACTTCTAGCTACTAGCATCTTAATCCCCAAATACCTAAGATGCTGTTTCTAAGGGTATATCATCATTTACAATAGCTCCTTTAGATATTTACCAGTTAAACTAGCCTTGCATTTTACAATATCCTCTGGTATCCCCTCAACAACGAGGTTTCCGCCTTTTTCACCTCCATCAGGACCAAGGTCTATAACATAATCTGCACATTTTATTACATCAAGATTATGCTCTATCACAACAACAGAGTGTCCACGCTCAATGAGAGCATTGAAAGCAGAAAGTAAACGTTTGATATCATGAAAATGTAAACCAGTGGTGGGTTCGTCAAAGATAAATAGGGTGGGTTCTATTTGTTCTTGCCCTATGAAGTAAGCCAACTTAACACGTTGATTCTCACCACCAGAGAGGGTTGATGAGTTTTGTCCTAGTTTAATATAGCCAAGTCCCACATCTTCTAAAGGTTGTAAACGTTTTACTATAGTTTTCTTTTTCTGTTCGGTGAAGAAACTTATAGCCTCTGATACTGTCATTTCTAAGATGTCATAGATATTCTTTCCCGCAAACACCACATCAAGGATTTCTTTTTTGAAACGTTTACCATGACACGCCTCGCACTCAAGCACTAGATCAGCCATGAACTGCATCTCAACAGTAGTTACACCAGCACCTTTACATTCTTCACATCTTCCACCTTCTGCATTAAATGAGAAGAATTGTGGCGTGTAGCCCATTTGTTTGGATAGCTGCTGCTCAGCATATAGTTTGCGTATTTCATCGTAAGCCTTCACGTATGTAGCAGGATTTGATCGGGTACTTTTTCCTATAGGATTTTGGTCTACAAATTCCACATGCTTTACCTTTTTCCAATCTCCTTCCAAACTAGAAAACTCACCGGGCATATCTGCAACTTCGTCAAGTCTTCGTTTCAAAGCAGGATAAAGTATTCCTTTAATGAGTGAGGATTTTCCACTACCACTCACTCCTGTTACTACGGTAAATATGTTCAATGGTATCGTTACATCTATACCCTTTAAATTATTCATACGAGCACCTTTAATGCCTATTGACATATTCCATACTCTGTGCGTCTTAGGTACTTCTATCACTTCATTGTGTGTTAAATATTGAATAGTGTGCGATTGTGGATATTGTTCTAATAATTGTTTAATAGATTGCTTATTCGATAACTTTTCATCAAGAGAAGAAACATTTCCTTCAAAGACTATTTCTCCTCCTAATTTGCCAGCATTAGGGCCAACATCTACTAAATAATCGGCTGCACGCATAATTTCTTCATCATGCTCTACCACTATCACTGTATTGCCAATACCTTGTAGTTCCTTTAATACATGAATAAGCCTTTCTGTATCACGGCTATGTAATCCTATAGAAGGCTCGTCAAGAATATAAAGTGAACCTACTAATGTTGATCCTAAAGATGTAGTCAGATTAATACGCTGACTTTCACCACCACTTAAAGAGTTAGAATGTCGATTAAGTGTAAGGTATCCCAACCCTACATCTAACAAAAAATGTAATCGACTTGTTATTTCGGCTAACAATCGCTTACCTATTTCTTGTTCGCTAGTCGATAGCTCCAACTTGTCAAACCATTCTTTAAGCTTTACTATTGGCATATCTATCAAGTCGGTAATTGCCTTTCCTGCTATCTTCACCCATGTTGCCTCTTTCTTCAATCGTGTACCGTTGCAATCAGGGCAAACCGTCCTACCGCGATAGCGACTCAGCATTACACGATATTGTATTTTATATTGATTTTCTTTCAACATCTGAAAGAAAGCATCTATACAAAACTTATCATGAATATCCATACCTTTTTCGCAAGGTAAGCCTTTCCACAACTGCTCTTTCTGCTTTATAGTGAGTTTATAGTATGGTTCAAAAATAGGGAAATGATCCTTAGCAGCGCGACGACAAAACTCTTCTTTCCACTGCTTCATCTTGTCTCCATGCCAGCACTGCACACAACCATCATATACAGATAACGAAGAGTCGGGTATTACTAGACGCTCGTCAATACCTATCACGCTACCAAATCCCTCACAAGTAGGGCAAGCACCTAGTGGAGAATTAAATGAAAACATGTTATCGTTAGGCTCTTCAAAGGTAATACCATCAGCTTCAAAGCGTGTTGAGAAATCATAAGTAATATTTGACGGAAGTACCAAAAGATGGAGTAATCCATGACCTTCGAAAAATGCTGTTTCACATGAATCAGTCAGTCTCGAAATGCTATCTTTTGTGCCATCTATAGAAAGCCGGTCTATCACTAAGAAAATTTCCTTTTCCTTGCCAATATTTTCTTTATTAACTTCTAGCCAATCTTCTATACGTGTAAAGTTATTATCTATATAAATGCGATTGTACCCCTCTTGCATCTCCATTTCTAACTGTTGCTCAAGGGTTCTTCCATCTGCCACATGCAGTGGTGCTAACACACAAAATTTAGTGCCTTCAGGATATTCCTTTACCTTTTCGATTACATCTTCCACAGAGTGATGTTTCACTTCTGCTCCGCTTATGGGACTATAGGTGCGCCCAATCCTAGCAAATAGCAAGCGTAGGTATTCATATATTTCGGTCGATGTGCCCACGGTCGATCGTGAATTTCTTGATATTACTTTCTGTTCAATAGCAATAGCAGGGGGCAAACCCTTAATAAAATCTACCTCAGGTTTAGCCATTCGTCCTAAAAACTGTCTAGCGTAAGCTGATAAACTTTCTACATAACGACGCTGTCCCTCTGCATATAAGGTGTCGAAAGCCAATGATGATTTTCCTGATCCCGAGACTCCCGTAATAGTTATAAATTTTCCTTGTGGTAATTTTATCTCTACGTTCTTTAGGTTGTTAACCTTTGCACCTTTTACCTCAATATATTTTTGCATAAAAATTGTCTTACTTTCTGTTTTTCTCCTTAACCTTACTCATAAACGATCAAATATCATTTATAAAAGGCAAAGGTACAAAAAAAATGGCTCTTTTTTCTATTTACTTTATATTTGCATATTATATTTATTTCGGAATAGAGTGCTTTCTCCTATGAATAAGATAAATATTATTATCAAAAACTTATATTTGCATTGTTAGATGGAAATTTATATTTTTGCAAAAGTACTCATTTAAAAGATACAATTTATGGAAGGATATGTAGATTATGTAATTCAGTTAGATCACGAAATTACACGAGAGTTCGAAAGAGATCTCTTAGGCATTGAAGTGCCTTATATGTCAGAAGAATATGAGAAATGGATGATCTCTATTGATAGGAAAACATCTAATGTTGCTAAAATATATATATACTATATTAAAGCTGCAGATAAGAATTATTTTTCTTTTGAGGACGATTTCTTTGCTTTACTTCCCAAAATGGTAAAAGCAAATGACAAAGAAGGTGTTTCAGCGTTGTTTGATAAATATCTTGCTATTCTTGATGATGAGTTAGTAATCTCTAAAAAGGAGTGTGACGAACGTGATAGCAAGGATGCAAACGACAGGAGAAGTGCGTTCCGAAATTATCGTCGCTTTATTGAGGAATGGCTTTTGCCAATGATGAGCGGCAAGTTGGAAAAAGATATTCAGTGTAGTACAGAAGAAGCGAATGCATATAAGCGTTTATTTGCCGAAGACGAATTTCTTGACTGGCTTACGAATGTTGATGAAAAAGGCATAGCAAGTGCGCAGAGTTATCTTTCGCGGTTGAAGCGGTTGGATCGAGAACTGTGCGGAATGATAACGCTGAAGCAACCTGGCGTGCATAGTGTCTTTGGTTTGATACCAAGATATTTTAAAGAGGAGCGAAGTAAGGATGCTGTTAAGCTGTTATTTGACATTGAAGAGATATTAAAGGGACAAGTTCGAGCTAACAACACACAGCTTATGCCTATTGAGGCCTTAAGAAACTGTATTAGTGCGTTGCGAAAGTATAGACAGTTTTTCTTATCAGAGTATATTTGTGATGCATTCGATATTGATGAAAGCTCTAATAAAGATTTTGCAGAAAACACCCTAATGAGGAGTTGCGACACTGTAAAGTCTTATGACTACTCTACGCTTGAAGACAACTTCTATTTTAGAATAATTAGCCAAAACCGCATGAGCGAGGGTAAGGATGTGTTTTTCCCAATAGGGCTTATAGCGCGCATATGCCAAGTGAGTGAGAAAGTTCCTACAGACGTAACTATGTACAAAAACGCATACAAATACTTTAAGAAATGGGTGAATGATTGTTCTGCCGAAATTCGTATTGCTACTGATAAGGGCTATTTTATACTGGCAGATTTGAGCGAACAGAATGCGATGATGATCGACACTGCAACCAAGGAGGTTACGGTTACGTTGCTTGATGGTAGAACGGCAAGAATGCTAACCGAAACGGCAGACGGTAGTTCTGCTCCCCGCATTATGAAAGTAGATAGTTTGGATCAAATCCATATAGACCATTCTCCACAGATAAGCAATGTTCTTTCAGAACATCTTTCAGAACTTTTTACTATGGAAAAATTAACAGCTATAATACGGGAAGTTGCGGTAGCACATAAATTACCTATTATCCGAGAAAACTTTTCTGCTATTTTTAGACATGTTATCGACAGTGAAAAGTATAGTTTGGAACTGTTGAAAATGCTTCCGCTTCTGTTTCGTGAGCTAAATTTGATTCGAGAAAACTCTACGCTATGCTTAATGGAAGCAAAAGAAAATTTGAAAAAGAAATAATAATCCTACCACAGAACAAAACTCAAAGAAAAATAGTCGATGATGAAGTTTTCTTTAAGGTCCTTTTAAAATATCGTATGAATGATATTGATTTAACGAGTATTCTTGACTCTGAAATATTTAAGCAGGAAGATTTTCAGCCTGACTTTAGTAATAGTTCTTTAAGAGACTATGATAAACGTCGTTTGGTTGATAAGATAAAGCAGATGCACTGCGAGTCATTATGTAGAATGCATTACGAAGTGTTTATAGCTTTGCTAAGGACTGATTTTGATGATTTATTTTTAGCAAACAGAATATATCTTTCTACTGTGAAAGGGAACAACCTAACGGAGATATTTAAACAGATTGATATAGACTCTCAAAAATGGGAAAGCAATATTATCGTTAATTTCGTGTTTAAAAAAGGTATTGAATTAAGTGAACTTGAAACAATCTTCGAAAAGATGAATGCTTTTTCGCAATTTCTTCAATTTAAGTGGGGGGTTGCCATAAATCCCAATTCTTCTGATAATTATTTCTTCGAGTTGATAACCTATAGTTGAATGAAGACTATGAAGCTGACAGAAAGCCATTCTCTGCTTTTTGCAGAATTGGAAATTTCTATAGAAAATCTTCCAAATATGCTCTTGCTTGAGCCAGAGACGTTGCTTAATAAGATGAAAGTCATATATCAATACTCTGTTAATAATCAGATAATTGTTATATATTTTAGACGAAAAAAGGTAGAATTATTTGGGTAATCCGCTGAAAATAGGTAACTTTGCAGCCGTTTAATACAAAACAAACAATTTAAAATAGTTGAATGAAGAATGACAAAATGAAAATGCAGTACCGCGTGAATGAGCAAATTCGCGTTAAAGAGGTACGTGTTCTTAGTGATGATGGTGCAGAAGTAATGCCTACACGTAGAGCTTTAGAATTGGCTCAGCATGAGGGTGTAGATCTCGTAGAAATATCTCCAAATGCACAACCACCAGTTTGTCGAATTATCGACTATTCTAAATTCCTTTACCAGCAGAAGAAGCATCAGAAAGAGATGAAGCAGAAGCAGGTGAAGCAAGAAATTAAAGAAATTCGTTTTGGACCTCAGACTGATGAACACGACTATAAATTTAAGCTTAAACATGCCCAAGAGTTCTTAAATGAAGGAAATAAGGTTCGTGCTTATGTTTTCTTTCGTGGTCGTTCTATCCTTTTCAAAGAACAGGGTGAAGTGTTATTGCTGCGCTTTGCAAACGATCTAGAAGAGCTAGCCAAGGTAGAACAGTTGCCAAAGCTTGAAGGAAAGAAGATGTTCTTATACCTAGCACCAAAGAAAACAGGAACGGTCAAGAAGAGCCAGCAGAAACGTGATCGCGAAGGAGTTAATGCCGAGTTTAAGCAGGCAGCAGAAGCTAACAAAGAGCAGGCTGCTACAGACGGAGGCTTATTTGCTAATGCAAAGAATGGTGCTGATGCTCTTAAGAAATTAAATGTAGAAGAATAAAAATGTTTGCAAGTTTCTGACTATTTGTAGTGAGGAATAAGCAGACGACTTGTGCGTAACGTCCTGGTATATACGTTGCCACAGAGTAATAAATATTAATTTTTAAAATTTAAAAAAATGCCAAAGCAAAAGACAAATTCCGGCGCAAAGAAGAGATTCACATTCACCGGTTCTGGAAAGATTAAACGTCGTCACGCTTTCCATAGTCATATCTTGACTAAGAAGACAAAGAAGCAGAAGAGAAATCTTGTTGGTACTACCTTGGTAGATCAGACAAACTTAAAGCAGGTACGCGACTTGCTAAATCTTCGTTAATTATTTAGTCAAACAACATTTAAAAGGAAAGAAAAACTATGCCAAGATCAGTGAATCATGTTGCCTCTAAGGCAAAGAGAACTAAGATTCTTAAGAAAACCAAGGGTTACTATGGTGCTCGTAAGAACGTTTGGACGGTAGCAAAGAATACCTATGAAAAAGGTTTGACTTATGCTTATCGTGACCGTCGTAATAAGAAGCGTAATTTCCGTGCTTTGTGGATTCAGCGTATCAACGCTGCTGCTCGTCTATATGATATGAGCTACAGCCAATTGATGGGAGCTCTTCACAAAAACGGTATCGAAATCAATCGTAAGGTGCTTGCTGACCTCGCTGCTAACAATCAGGAGGCTTTCAAGGCTATCGTTGATAAGGTAAAATAAATATCGGTTAAAACGATATAAAGAAGAAGGTTGTAAATCTATTGATTTGCAACCTTTTTTATATAGGACTATTAAGAGATCATTTCTATTATGCTTTCGCATGTACGTCAGAGTGATTGTTTTGCCAAATAATGGGCTTTACAAGTTCTGTTCCATAAATGTTAAGGTCTATATCTATTATAATCTTTCCAAGCTTATGGTTGGTATGATTATCGCCCATTGTTTGCTCTATCTTTTTGAGTATTAAGATGAGTTGTTTTTTCGATAGGGTAGTAGTTAGTTTACCTGTACAGTTGAGATATTTGTCGGATTTAATACCAATAGGATCAGTCCAGATAGTTTTTGAAAACTGAATATCTGGAAATATATTTGCGAGTAGTTTCTTAGCCTTACAAATATTATCTGTTTGATTTATATTCGATCCTAATGAAATCTTAACCTTCATAATAGGCAAAGATAAGCATAAGTTTTTAAATGTTTGTGAGTTTTTAAGACAAATAGTGTGTAGAATGTATTTGTTTTCTTGTAATTTTGTAACGATAACTATAATTATTTCTTGATGAGACGATTTCTTTTAATAGCTTTTTCCTTTTGTTTAAGTTGTTTTTCAGCATTTGCGCAGCAAATAAAGTGGAATCAAACTTACCAGTCATATATTAACAAGTATAAGGATGTGGCTATTCAGGGTATGTTAGAGTATGGTGTTCCTGCAAGTATCTCTTTGGCACAAGGGTTATTAGAGAGCGGTGCTGGTATGAGTAATTTATCACAACGTAGTAATAATCACTTTGGTATTAAATGTCATGGTTGGACAGGTAGAACTATTTATCATGATGATGATGCTCGAGGGGAATGTTTCAGAGCGTATAACACCGTTTTGGAAAGTTATGAAGACCATTGTCTTTTCTTAAAAAATCGTCCTCGTTATAGCAGCTTGTTCCAGTTGAGTCGTACCGATTATAAAGGGTGGGCATACGGATTGAAGAAAGCTGGTTACGCTACAAATCCTTCTTATGCGCAGTATCTTATTAATATTATAGAGCTTTATCAGTTGTATCAATATGATAATGCTACTAGTTATGATAGCTTTATGGTGAAGCATAGCAGTGACAAGCCTATGCTTCCTGATAGAAAACCAATCTTTAATGGTAATGATATGGGTATGGAGAGAGGAGCTCATACTCTACATAAGTATAATGATAATTACTATATTGTTGTTCGAGATCGGAAGAG
>OBLO01003308.1_pt1 | contig 11644 bp, 4 predicted proteins | sample 1519401 | NCBI WGS metagenome assembly OBLO01 (sample SAMEA2602897, study PRJEB22501) | metagenome | reverse complement strand
CGGCGGCGAAATTTCCGGCAACACTGCCAGACGCAACGGCGGCGGCGTGGCCGTGGTCAACGGCACCTTCACCATGTCCGGCGACGCCAAGATCTCGGATAACTCCGCTCGGTGGGACTATAACTCTTCTGAGCACAAGGGCGGCGGCGTGTTTGTGGGCGCTTCCGGCAAGTTCACCATGTCGGGCGATACCAGCATAAGCGGCAACCTGGCCCGCGCCGGCTACACCGACAGCAATGCCCAGGGCGGCGGCGTCTATGTCAGCAATGGCGGCACCTTCACCATGAACGACAATGCCTCCATCAAGTCCAACACCATGACGGTGCAGTATAACAACGGTTTGCAGACCATCCAGGGCGGCGGCGTCTATGTAGGCGGCACCCTGAACCTCAGCGGCGGCGCCATTGAGGACAACACCGCCCACTACGAGGGCGGCGGCATCTATCTGGATCCCAAGGGCACCGTAAACCTGGGCACCGGCACCATCACCGTCCGGAATAACACCTCCACCAAGACCATTTTTGAAAACCTCTATCTCCCCGGCACACAGAAGCTCATTGCGGAGGAGGCTCCCAAGGCGGGCAGCAACATCACCATTTCTCTGCCCCTGGAGCGCATTCAGAAGACAGAGGGCACCGTGGTCATCACCAATGTGGGCGGGGATATTAAGGATAACGACAGCCGCTTCTCCTTCGAGGCGGAGACCCTGACTATGACGCGCAGCGGCGATGATCTTGTGGCCAAGCTGCCCACCCATACCCACGGCTTTACCACCTATACCCCCGTCTATTCGCTCAACGACATCAAGGGCGCCGGGAACTACTACCTGGTGCAGGACAGCACCATGACCGGCTCGCTCACCATTGCCGCTGACACCACTGTTAATATCTGCCTGAACGGCCATAAGAATGCCGCTACCAACATCGTCAACAACGGCACCCTCACCATCACCGACTGCAAGCATGCCAGCACCAACCCCGGCTATCTCACCAGCGGCTCCGGCGATGCCATCACCAATAACGCCGATGCCAAGCTGACCCTGGACAGCATGACTGCCCGGGAGGCGAAGGGCAATATCGTCAACGCCAAGGGCGACTCCACCGTTATTTTGAAGAACAGCATCTTTGCCGAAAACGGCGGCTCCGCGCTGTATGTCAACGGCGCTACCGCCACGGTGACGAACTGCACCTTTGAGAAGAACGGGGGCAGAGCCATCTACGCCGACTACCATTATAAGTATGATTCCGCTAGCATCACCGTAACCGGCAGCACCTTCACCGGCAACAGCACCATGAGCAGCGACCGCGGCGGCGGCGCCATCTACTGCACTTACCGTGGCGGCACCACCATCACCGGATGCACTTTCACCGGCAACTCTACGCCTAAGACGAGCGGCGGTGCCCTGTGGCTGCAGGGCGAGAATATGAGGATCTCCGACTGCACCATCACCGGCAACTCCGCCGGCTGGCAGGGCGGCGGCATCTTCCTGCCCTATGGCAGCGGCTATGAGGCCCCCGTATTCAGCGGTCAGGTCATTGTCGAGGATAACACCGCAGATGGCGTGGAAAACAATGTCCACCTGGACGGCTCCGAGACTTGGGGCGTCTATGTGTATGCAGACAGCAACTTCAGCACCAGCAGCCGGGTGGGCATTTCCGCCGACAATATCCCCACTCTGGCCGTAAAGGGCCTCAAAAATACGGTGGGCTTCTTCGCGGATAACAGAGGCAGCTACACCCTGCGCTCCACCACGGACAGCACGGGCCCCCACCTGTTGTCTGCCAACTCCGACGAGAACCACACCGGCCTGGAGCTGTGGCACAGGGGCAATGATCACACCCACTGCGTCTGCGGCACCGGGAAAAACACCGCCGACAGCAGCCACAACAAGCACACAAAGGTCAAGTGGATCGGCGTTACCACCCTCAATGACCTGCCCGAGGGTAACTATTACCTGCTGGAGAATAGTTATTACTACACCGGTTCTCCCTGGACCCCTGTGGGCCACAGCAACCTCTGCCTCAACGGCCACACCTACGCCGCCAGAGTTTATGACTATGGCCCCTGTGTCACAATAGGCAATGGAGTCAACGCCTCCATCACCGACTGCTCTGCGGAGGAGACCGGCAAGTTCACCCACTCCTACAGCTACCAGGGCGTGAAGGTGGCCGCAAACGCTACCTTCACCCTGTGGCGCGGCAGCATCTCCAACTTCAATGCCGCTACCAGTTCCTCCAGCCCCACTTCCAGCCGCTACGGCGGTGGCGTGCATGTGGCTAAGGACGGCACCTTCACCATGAACGGCGGCTCCATCACGAAGTGCACGGCTAACGCCGGCGGAGGAGGCGGCGTCTATGTGTCCGGCGGTACCTTCATTATGAACGATGGTATCATCACCGGTAACAGCGCCAAGCCCAATCACACCAGCACCGACGACATTGGCTGTGGTGGCGGCGTGTATGGCAAAGACGCCACCATCACCATCAACGGCGGCACCATCACCGGCAACAAGGCCACCAATGGCGGCGGCCTGTACACGAGTTCCGGCAAACTCACCATTGATGGCGCCACCATCAACGGCAATACCGCCACCAATGCCGGCGGCGGCCTGTTCCTTGGCCTGCCCAACCCCATTTATGACGCGAGAGGCTATAGGATCGTAGGCTGGGACACCACTGCCATCAAGAACGCCACCATCTCCAATAATACCGCGGTATTGGGCGGCGGCGTATACGCATACGGCGCGTTCCGGATGAGCGATACCACCATCACCGGCAACACCGCCACCGGGTTTGGCGGCGGCATTGACTCCGCTGTCGACACCTATACGCAGGAGAACTGGGTCTACGCCCTGTCCGGCAAGATGAACATCACCGGCAACAAGCTCGGCGAAGCAGACAACAACCTGTTCCTGGCTACGGGTAAAAAGCTCCCCGCTGTCACCGGCCTCACCGCAGGCTCCACCATCGGTGTCACCACCGCGATGGATTCTCTCCAGGCCGACAATACCATCGTCCCCGTCTATATCACCAGTGACAAGGGTGAAACCGGGTACTTCACCAGCGATAAAGGCTACATCGTGCGGCTGGATGCCACGCAGAACCAGCTCTATGTCATCGCTGAGTCCTATTCCGTATCCGTCACCCTGGGCGAGAACATGGAGAGCACCGGCACGCTGACGCAGGATCTCTTGAAGGGCGCAGCCATGACCGATGTGGTCATCACCGCCAAGGACGGCTACTACTTCCCCGAGAACTACGGCTTCACTCAGGATGGCATCACTGTCCGGCGCGATGGCCCCACCCAGATCACCGTCACCGGCACCCCCACCGCCGACGCAAGCCTGGTTCTGCTCTCTGCCACCGCCAAGGCCACTCCCGCCGCCCCCACCGGGCTCACCGGCGTGGCCCCCACCGATTGGGACGCTGCGGACGGCAAGATCAGCGGCACCAAGTCCACCATGGAGTGGTCTGCCGACGGCAAAACCTGGACCGATTGTACCGATACCCCCACCACCGTGGGCATCAGCGGCACCTACTATGTGCGCATCAAGGCCACGGATATCTCTTACGCCTCCGCTGCCGCCGAGGTGATCGTACCCAAGTACTTAAAGTCCGTTGACTTCCCCCGTCCCGCAATGACCATCTTTTTCTATGACGGCACCGAGCACACCCTCTTTGTCCCCGGCGAGGGCTACACCGTCAGCGGCGTTATCAAAGCCACCGATGCCGGAGCCTACAAAGCGACTGTGACGCTGGATCAGGACAAGTACCAGTGGAGTGTCGCCCCCGAGAGCGACACCATCACCTGGCTCATCGGCAGGAAAACGGCCCTGGCCCAGGACTTCACCTTCACCGCCCCCGGGAATCTGACCTGGGACGGCACAGCCAAAACCGCGGCCATCACCGTGAACACCCCCTACACCCTGGGCGGCTGCAACACCTCCCTGGTGTATAAGCAGGGAGGCAAGGCGGTGGCAAGCCCCACCGATCCCGGCATCTACCAGGTGTATCTGGTCATCACCGGTGAGGGGAACTTCACCCCCACCGGGCCTGACGGCTTCACGGCGGATGCCTGGACCTTCACCATCCAGCATCCCGCCCAGCACATCTGGGGCGATTGGCAGCATAACGACACCCAGCACTACCGCACCTGCACCGTGCCCGGCTGCACCGACGAGGAGCGGGCCGACCACGAAACCAATACCCCCGCCACCTGCACAGCCAAGGCTGTGTGCGCCGTCTGCGGGAACCAGTATGGCAAGGTGGACACCCACAACCACCCCGCAGATAAGGTCAGCACCATCGCTTATCTGGCGCCCACCTGCGGCAGCAAGGGCCACGAGACCTATAAGCATTGCGCAGACTGCGGAAAATATTTCCAGGACGGTGACGCAAACCTCTATAGCAATGTCGGCCGCTTCGACATCGCGCCCCTGTCCCATAAGAACGCCGTCAAGACCAATGCCGTGGCCGCCACCTGCACCGTGGGCGGCAATCAAGCCTATTGGCACTGCGGCGACTGCGGCAGCTACTTTGCCGACAAGGACGGCAAGCTGGATGCTTCCACCGCCTACGACAGCAACGATACTTTCCAGCTGTCCGCCCTGGGCCATGACTACCAGGGCCAGCCCTACCAGAGCGATAGCACCGGCCACTGGCAGATCTGCAAGCGCAGCGGCTGCGGCACAGAGTCTACCCACGAGGATCACTCCGGCCCCGCCGCCACCTGCGCCGCTGCGTCCAGGTGCGCCACCTGCGGCTATCAGCTGGCAGACATTGATCCCAACAACCATGTAAGCCCCGCCAAGCACGAGGCCGCCGCCCCCACCTGCACCGTCAAGGGTAACAGCGAGTACTACTCCTGCGCCGACTGCGGCAAGTTCTTCAGCGGCAAGGATGGCGACACCGCCCTGTATGACGATGCCAGCACCTTCGACATCGCGCCCCTGTCCCATAAGAACGCGGTAAAGACCGATGCCGTGGCTCCTACCTGCACCGTGGGCGGCAATCAGGCCTATTGGCACTGCGGTGACTGCGGCAGCTACTTTGCCGACAAGGACGGCAAGCTGGATGCTTCCACCGCCTACGACAGCAACGATACTTTCCAGCTGTCCGCCCTGGGCCATGACTACCAGGGCCAGCCCTACCAGAGCGATAGCACCGGCCACTGGCAGATCTGCAAGCGCAGCGGCTGCGGCACAGAGTCTACCCACGAGGATCACTCCGGCCCTGCCGCCACCTGCGTCTCTGCGTCCAAGTGCGCCACCTGCGGCTATCAGTTGGCGGACATCGACCCCAATCACCATGTAAACGCCGCCAAGCATGAGGCCGCTGCCGCCACCTGTACCGCAGACGGCAACGAAGCCTACTACGCCTGCGCCGACTGCCACAAGTTCTTCGCCGTCACCGCCGATGGCCAGCTGGCTCCCTCCGCTGTCCACGACAGCGCTGCGGACTTCACCTTGGCCAAGCTGGATCATAGCAGTGCCACGGCTTACCCCGCCGCTGCCCCCGATTGTGAAAACGCCGGCAGCTCCCTGTACTTCCGTTGCGACTACTGCGGCAAGTTCTTCGGTGCCAACGCCGACGGCTCCATCAACAAGGCCGACCAGCACGACAGCGCCGAGGACTTCGTCCTGGCTCCGCTGGCCCATAAGAACGCGGTGAAGACCGACGCCGTGGCCGCCACCTGTACCGCCGGCGGCAGTGAGGCCTATTACACCTGTCCCGACTGCGGCGGCTTCTTCGGTGTCAACGCCGACGGTTCTCTCAACAGCGCAGATCGCCGTGCCGCAGCCCAGGACTTTGCCACCGCCCCCACCGGCCACGACTTGACCAAGACCGAGGCCCAGGCACCCGCCTGCACCGAGACCGGCAACAGCGAGTATTATACCTGCGCCGCCTGCGGCAAGTTCTTCAGCGATGCTGAGGGTACAAACGAAATTGCTAAGGACAGCTGGGTCATCGCCCCCATCGGCCACGACCTGACCAAGACCGATGCTCAGGCACCCACCTGTACCGAATCCGGCAACAGCGAGCACTTCACCTGCGCCGCCTGTGGCAAGTTCTTCAGCGATGCCGAGGGCGCAAACGAAATCACCAAGGACAGCTGGGTCATCGCCTCTCTGGGCCATGACTTCACCCAGCAGCTGTCGGATGACGCACACCTGAGGACCCCCGCCTCCTGTACGGACGCTGCGGAGTACTTCTACAGCTGCTCCCGCTGCGGTGCCCACAGTGCGGACAAGTTCTTCTCCAGCGGCGACGCGCTGGGCCATGCCTACACGCAGGTCATTGACCCGTCCCATCTCAGCACCGCCGCCACCTGCACAGAGGACGCTGTATACTATGTCAGCTGTTCCCGCTGCCAGGCTAACGGTACCGAGACCTTTGCGGCCCCCGGCACCGCCCTGGGCCACAGCTTTACCCACTATATCTATAATAATGATGCCACCTACGATGCCGATGGCACCGAGACGGCTATCTGCGACCGCACCGGCTGTGATGCCACCGATACCCGTTCCAAGACCGGCACCAAGCTGGTCGACAGCGCCGCCCCTGTGGTGTCCGGCGTGGAAAACGGCGGTGTCTACTGCCTGACTGTGGATATCTCCGTCAGCGACCCGCATCTGGATACCGTCACACTCAACGGCCAGGCCGTGACCCTGACGGACGGCAAGCTCACCGTCTCCGGCCAGGCCGGTACCCAGACCCTGGTGGCAACAGACCGCTTCGGCAACCGCACCGCCGTCACCTTCACGGTGAACCCCGACCACACCCCCGATGCGGGTAAGGTCGTGCGCCAGCCCACCGCAGCCACCGAGGGTGAAAAGGTCTTCACCTGCACAGTCTGCGGCGCGGCTCTGGGCACTGAGCCTGTGGCCAAGCTGGCCCCCACCGTTCTGGAGGGTACCGGCAGCCAGTACAGCTCCGGCAGCGGCAAGACCCTGCGCTTCCGCTATGACGCATCCCGGGAGGATCTCCTCCAGGTGTTTGTGGACGGCGTGATGCTGCGCAGCACTCAGTACATCGTCTCCGGGGACAGTGCCGTGGTGACTCTCACGGACAGTTTCCTTCAGACCCTCTCCTCCGGCACCCATAAGCTGGAGGCTGTCTTCACCACCGGCACTGCCTCGGCAGACTTTACCGTCATCGCTTCCGATGACCACCCGGATGTACCCACCGGTGACAGCGGCAGACCCATCCTGTGGGCCTCCCTGTCCGGTGTGTGCGGCCTGGCCCTGCTGGCCCTTCCGGAGATCAAAAAGCGCAGATCTCACCGCTGATCTCCCCGGCACAGCCCCCATAGCCTAACAAGCCAAATGCAGAAAGACACCCCGTATGGCAGAGCCATACGGGGTGTCTCAACGTGTCGAAAAAGTCTTTTCGACACGCTGCCTAAGTTTTCGAAACTTTGAAAAAGCTTCAAAAACTACTGATTTCAATGGCGAGGGACACCCTTTTTTGGGTTTCCCTCACACACCCTTCCTTACCGTTATCACAAATATACCGCTTTACCGACAGTCTCAGACACCCCGTGTGGCAGAGCCATACAGGGTGTCTCAGCGTGTCGAAAAAGTCTTTTCGACACGCTGCCTAAGTTTTGAAACTCCGAAAAAGCTTCAAAAACTACTGATTTCAATGGCGAGGGACACCCTTCTTGGGTTTCCCTCACACACCCTTCCTTACCGTTATCACAAATATACCGCTTTACCGGCAGTCTCAGACACCCCGTATGGCAGAGCCATACGGGGTGTCTTTTCTTCTTTTTTTCAAGCTCGCATTACAGCCTCAGCTGCATCTGAACATGGGGAATGCCGTCCTCCAGAAATTCCCCCGACGTCTGCGTAAACCCGTACTTCTCATACAGTGAGCGAGCATAGACCTGCGCCTCGATGGTAATGGCGTCGGCGTGCAGCTCGGTTTTGGCCGCCTGGATGTCCGCCTCCGTAGTTTTTCCTTTGCTCCGTTCCATCTCACAGGGCATCCGTCACAGCAGATCAGCCACCACCTGATAAAACCGCTGCATCCGCGCCGGATCCGGCTGGTTGGTCTGCCCCAGCGCCACGGTCTTATTGGTCCCGTGGTAGTCGCTGCCGGCGGTGATCAGCAGGTCGTTCCGCTCCGCCAGCGCCAGCATGATCTCCTTCTGCCGCAGGGTAAAGGTGGAGTAATAGCACTCCAGCCCCATAAGCCCCGCCGCCTTGAACCGCTCCACCCTCTGCCCGATCTCCTGGGCCGTCAGATCGCCGGAGCCGTCGGCCAGGATGCCGTGGGCCAGTACGGGGATGCCTCCCGCCCGCAGGATGGCGTCGATGGCCTCCTCCGGGGACAAGCTGGGCTCCGTGTCCCTGTACCCCGAGAACACCTCAAATCCCTCGTCCTTGGTCTGCACATACCCCTTTTTCAGCATCATGGCCGCGAAATGGGGCTTGCCGGGGTTTTTCAGCGCCATCAGCTCCGCCCGCTCCTGTTCTGTGAAGGTAAATCCGAATTTCTCCTGCAGATAGACGAACCGGTTGCGCATTTTCAGGATACGGCTGTGATGGGCGAAGTCCACCGCCTCCCGGATGGACGGTTTTTCCGCGTCGAAGCAGTATCCCAGCATATGGTATTTGCCCCGCTCATCCCTGCAGGAGAACTCGATCCCCTCCAGAAACGCCGGATCGCCGGGCCCCAGCAGCCGCCGCACGGCGGCGCAGCCCTCGGCGGTGTCGTGATCCGTCAGGGCAAAGATATCAAGGCCCGCCGCCCGCACATTGCGCAGGAGGGATCCCGGCGTGTCCGTGCCGTCGGAATACAGGGAGTGCATGTGCAGATCCGGCCTTGCAAAGGTGTTCGTCTTCATAAATTCAGCAGCGTCTCCTTCGTCTGTCATTGCATGTCTGTGCTGATTATACTCCAGAATCCACCCTGTGACAAGCGCTGCCTCTCTTGCATTATTTCCCACCTCTGTGGTATGATATAAAAAACATCCGATGCAGCGGTAAATTTGCAAAACGGCAAGGAAAAGGGAGTGGATCTCTATGCAGACGATTTTCGCCAAGCTACTTTATGAAATGGAAAAAGGCCGCGACACCGTACTGGCCACCATCATCCGGGAGTCCGGGTCCGCCCCTCGGGGCGCAGGCGCGCAGATGCTGGTGGACGGCCAGGGCCCCCAGGCGGGCACCATCGGCGGCGGAAATGTGGAAAATCTCTCCATTCTCCACGCCAAGGAGCTGCTCGCCCGGCGCAGCGGCGACATCCGGGAGTACAAGCTCCACCGCAGCGATACCGGAGACATCGGCATGGTCTGCGGCGGAGATGTGACGGTGCTATTCACCTTCATCCCCGGCGATGATGCCGGCTGGCGCGTCCTTGCCTCGGAGCTGCTCCGCCGCATTGCCCTGTATCAGAGCGGATTTCTGGCTCTGCCGCTGGACGGCGGCCGTGCCCTGCTGGCGGAGGAAGCCCCCAGTGCCGGCTATTTCTCCATGCCGCTTTCCGTCGGCCAGCGAGCCGTTCTCTTCGGCGCAGGCCACTGCTCTCTGGCCCTTTGCCCGGTGCTCCATTCCATCGGTTTCCGTGTCACTGTGTTTGACGACCGGGCTGACCTGGTAACGCCGGAGCGCTTCCCGGATGCGGAAGAGCTTATCTGCGGCGATTTCTCCAAGATCGATCAGCACATCGCCCTCAACGCCAATGACTACCTGGTGGTCATGACCAGCGGCCATGTCCATGATTTTGAGGTGCAGGAGCAGGTTCTGCGCCGCCCTGCCGCCTATGTGGGGGTGATCGGCTCCCGGGCCAAGACTGCCTCGGTGAATCAGCGCCTGCGTCAGGCCGGTGTAGAGGAATCGGCCATCGCCTCCATCCATACCCCCGTGGGCGTCCCCATCAAGGCCGTGACACCCCAGGAGATCGCCGTATCCATCGCCGGTGAGATGATCTACGAGCGGGCCCTGCTGCGGGAGCAGGCAGGTGTTCAGGTCAGCGGATGCCCCATGCATTGACCTTCCTATGATAACGAACAAAAAGGCGCAGGGCGCTTGCGTTTGCAAGCGCCCTGCGCCTTTTTGTGTGAAATTTACTTAGCCCGGACGCTCACGACAGCGCTGTAGGAGGAATTGGCAGAAGTCGTCTTTTTGCTGACTGCCTTGATCTTATAGTAATAAGTCGTTCCAGCCTTGGCAGAGGTGTTGGTGTAGCTGGTCTTAGTCGTGGTATCGTACCGGGTGTACTTTCCGGCCTTGCTGGTGGCCCGGTACACCTCATACTTGGCCGCGCCGTCCACAGCGTTCCAGGTCAGCTTGGGCGCGCCGCTGCTGGTGGTGGTGATCTTCACCGCAGGCTTCGCGCAGTGGCAGGTGGCCTTCACCGCCGCGCTGAATACGGAGTTGGCGGCGGTCCTTACCTTGCTGACGGCCTTGATCTTATAGTAGTAGCTCTGGCCCACGGCGGCGTCCTTGTCGGTGTAGTTCAGCTTGGTGGTGACGGCTACCTTGGTGTACTTTCCGTCCTTGCTGGCAGCCCGGTATACCTCATACTTGGCCGCTCCGGTCACAGCCTTCCACTTGATGTAGGGCTTGCCCGTAGAGCTGAGATAATCCGGCACAGCCACAGGCTTCGGGCAGCGGCACACGCCCGCCACTGCGGCGCTGTAGTCGCTCTTGGAGCCTGCCGCGTTCACCGCTTTCACCTTATAGAAATAGATGTAGCCTGCGGAGGCGGTCTTGTCGGTGTAGTTCAGCTTTTCGGTGGTGCCCAGGAGCTTATAGGTACCGTTTTTGCTGCCGCTGCGGTATACCTCGTACTTGACCGCCCCGGTGACGGCCTCCCACTTGATGTAGGGCTTGCCGCTGGAGGCGATGTACTCCGCCTTAGCGGTAACGGGCCGCAGTGTCCACTTATAATTATAATGTATCTCCGCCTGGGAGAATATGTCATTGCCTTCCTGCACCCAGATCGCATTCCACTGCTTTTCCGTGCCCGCGTAGTACACATCCGTCAGGCTCAGGCAGCCGACAAATGCCTGTGCCCCGACCTTCTTCACGCTGGTGGGCACCATCACGGAGGTCAGCAGCATACAGTTGGTAAACGCGCCGTCTCCAATGGTGCTGACGCTCTTGGGGATGGCAAAGTCTCCCTCTGTCCACATGGGGCACTGGACCAGGGTGGTCATCTTCTTGTTATACAGGACTCCATCCTGGGCGGCAAAGGACTTGCTGCCCTTCTCCACCTGGTAGCCTGTCACACCCATGCACCCCTGGAAAGCGCCCGTCCGGATCCCGGTGGTCTCCGCTGGGATCGTCACCGCGCCCTCCTTACCGCCGGGGCACTGGAGCAGCTCTGTCAGATATCTGGAGTACAGGACCCCATCCAGCGCGGCAAAATACCGGTTGCCGTAGGCCACCCGGATATTCTCCACGCCCAGGCAGAGAGCCAGGGCATTTTCGTACATGCTCGATGTTTCGGCGGGGATCGTCACATCTCCCATTTTGCCGCCGGGGCACTGGAGCAGCTCCGATCTGTCCTTGGAATACAGCACGCCATCCACCGCGGGAAAGGGCTGGGTTTTCGCGGCTACTGTAAATTTTTCCCGGCCCCTGCAGCCCCAGAAAGCATTCTCGCCCATTATCCTGTCGCTTGCCGCGATCGTC
>OBLO01003306.1_pt1 | contig 11654 bp, 10 predicted proteins | sample 1519401 | NCBI WGS metagenome assembly OBLO01 (sample SAMEA2602897, study PRJEB22501) | metagenome | reverse complement strand
GGATTACACAAAAGAGTGGGAAGCGGCGAGAGAGTTCGACAGTACTCTGGTACAGAATAATATATATGGTGATGTGTTCGGCAGTGATGATGTGGACATGAAGGACACAGATTACTGGAAGGTTCTGAATGTGGCAGGTGATGGCGTGATGGGGTATCTTTCCATCCCGAAGATCAATATCAAGCTTGCCATCTACCACGGAACCGCGGAGGATGTTTTGCAGACGGGGATCGGTCATATGAACGGCACATCCCTTCCCATCGGCGGAGAGAGTACCCACAGTGTACTTGCCGCTCACAGAGGTCTTCCGGCAGCCAGATTATTTACGGATATTGACCAGTTGAAGCAGGGGGATATGTTTTATATCCATGTACTGGATGAGACGATGGCATATCAGGTAGACCAGATTCTGGATATGGTAGATAAAGATGATCACGAGACACTGGAGGAGGCACTGCAGATCCAGGAGGGGGAAGATCAGGTGACCTTATTCACCTGTACTCCATATGGTGTCAATTCCCACCGGCTTCTGGTCCGGGGAACGAGAGTTCCGTATAACGGAGAGGAGGAAGTGGAGAGTACACCGGTAGACAGCATGTTGCGTGCCATCCAGAATTATTATATGTTATACTTAATCTTAGGATTAGCAGTGACACTGCTTGTGATACTGATCATGAAGTTCCTGTTTGACCGGAAGAATAAGAAACGCTCCGGTAAGACGGATGATATGTCGAAGGAGGGATAGAGGTGACTATGAAAAAGAGAATAAAAACCGCAGGGGCGCTGACCCTTGCAGCAATAACTGTTTTATCAGCAGCCGGTTTATCCAGTGTATATGGTGCTCTTGGAGTAGAGACAGATGAGAAGTGTTCTCTTACATTTACATTGGACGACACGGAGTTCGATGAGCTTCGTAGCCTGGAGATTCCGGTGGATGTGTACAAGGTAGCGGACATTACAGAAGAAGCAGTATATGACACTGCAAAGTATACAGATTTTGCTGGTCTGGGACTGGAAAATGTGAGCAGTACTACCACCGCAGAGGAATGGGCACAGATGGCAGAGGATGCCATGAAGATTGTAGAGGATAAGAAAATTGCACCAACCGCAGATGTAAAAGTTACCAAACCGGCAGGTGCAGCGGAATCCACCGGCGTGATCAGAGATCTGGAGACCGGTATGTATCTGGTACAGGCCGAAACCGTGCAGACCAGTGAGTACACCTATGATTTTACCCCGTACCTGGTATCTCTTCCGAATAACTATTATTCCAAAGAGAACCCGGACGATACCTGGGTATACGATGTGACAACCGGTATGAAACCGCAGCAGACACAGCGTTACGGCGATCTGGAGATCGTCAAGGATCTGACAGAGTACAATGCTTCCCTTAAGGATGCACTCTTCGTCTTCCAGGTAGAAGGCACCAGAAACGGTGAACAGGTCTACAGTGATGTAGTTTCTATTAAGTTCAACCAGGCAGGTAAAAAATCAGTCCTGGTGAAACATCTTCCGGCAGGAACAAAAGTTACTGTTAAAGAAGTGTATGCAGGCGGAAGCTACAGCAACACTTCCGGTGACACACAGGAAACAGTGATCGTTGCCGAGGGAGTTACAGATAATCCGGCAAGCGTCAGCTTTACCAATACGTACAACGGAAAGCTGATTCCGGGAACCGGTATCGTGAACCATTTTGAGAATAAGGACGGCGAGTGGAGCTGGGAACAGCAGACAGATGAACCCGCCAGTGCCAATTAGGGAAAGGGGTGCAGGATATGAGAAAATTAAGTAAAAAAAGTCTTTGCCTTGCAGCCGCAGCCCTGACACTGACAGCGGGGATCAGCGCAGGAACAGCGATGGCGTATTTTACCACGTATGCGGAGGCTTCCGGTAATGTAACCCTGAATATGGGATTTACGGAGACAAAGCCTACAGAGGAATTCAGTAACTGGACCAAACATGTGACTGTGAAGAATACCGGTGATTTTGCTTGTTTTGTCCGTGTGAAAGCGCTGGCAGGAGAAAAATATCAGGATGGCCTGCAGTACAGTGATTCCGATGGAAAGTGGACACCGGGAGAGGAAGGCTATTATTATTACAGTGAGCCGGTCGCTCCGGGAGAGAGCAGTTCGGTTCTGGATATTAAGATCGACAGCAAGGATACAAAAGACAGTTTTAATGTAGTCGTCGTTCAGGAATCCACAAAGGTTTTATATAATGAAAAGAACGAACCGTACGCAGACTGGACACAGATCGCTGATACCAGCGAGACAGCCGGAGAATAGGAGGGTGAGAGATGAGTAAGAAAAAGAGAATGCCCCTTGGGGGACTGACCGTGGCTCTTCTTTCCGCTTCTGTGGTATTGCTGGCAGGAAGTACGGTGGGAAGTGCCAGAGCGGCATTGACCTATTACAGTGAGAACTATGGCGCACAGGTAGAGGTTTCCAATATCGGTGTCAGCCTGGTGGAAAATGACAAGGTGATCAGCAAGAGAGATTACGCATCCAACGGAAAATGGGATGAGGCAACAGGTGATCTGCTGACAGGTCTGAAAGAAGAAAAGATCGTACCGGGAAAACAGTACGAGGAAGCGATCAAGGTGACAAACAGTGGTTCCATCGACAGTTATGTCCGTGTGATCCTGAAGAAGAGCTGGACGAATAAAGAGGGTGTGAAAGATACCACGCTTTCCCCGGACCTGATCGATCTGAATCTGAAAGAGGGAAGTGGCTGGGTGATCGATAAGAATGCATCTACAAAAGAGAGAACCATTCTTTATTACACCGGTATTCTTCCGGCAGGTAAAAGCACACCGGCACTCAGTGATACGCTGACCATCGATGGCAGCATCGCTACCAAGGTAAAACAGGATGTCACAGAAAAAGACGGTTATAAAACCATCACCACAACCTATGCCTATGATGGTTATAATTTCCAGCTTGAAGCCGAAGCAGATGCAGTACAGACGCACAACGCACAGGATGCCATCAAGAGTGCCTGGGGTGTGGATGTAGACGTAGACGGCAATGGCAATATCAGCTTACGATAGGAGGGTGCAGAATATGAAAAAGAAAATTTTGTGCCTTGCCATGGCAGCGGTCATGGCCGTAGGCATACATACAACAGCATTTGCAGAGACACTGCAGGGCGGTTCTGACTGGAAGGTAGAATTCAACGGTTCCAAGATGAGCAGTAATTTTACTTCCGCAGATATGAAGAAAGATATCTTCCAGTTACAGCCGGGAGATACCATGGAACTTCAGGTAGGACTGAAGAACACCAGCGAGAAAGATGCAGACTGGTATATGACCAACGAAGTATTAAAATCTCTGGAAGACAGCCAGAGCATCGCAGAAGGCGGCGCATATGGTTACAAGCTGACTTATGTGGGACCGGATAAGAAGGAGACCGTATTATATGACAGCGAAACCGTAGGCGGCGAGGATGCCACGAAGGGTGAAGGTCTTCACCAGGCCACCGATGCACTGGAGAAGTATCTGTATCTGGATCGTCTCTCCAAAGGCGATGTAGCTTCTGTTCATCTGACAGTAAAGCTGGATGGTGAGACACAGGGTAATGATTATCAGGATACACTGGCAAGCCTCCAGATGAGCTTCGCAGCCGATCCGGTAACGGTAACAACCGTAACGAAGAAGGGCGAAGATAAAGTTGTCAACAAGACAGTGACCAAGACAGTGCAGACACCGACAAAGAATGTGGTAAGATCCCCGAAAACGGGTGATACCACTCAGATCCTTGCCATCAGTGCGGTAGCGCTGGCAAGCGGTGTGATTCTTCTGATTCTGGCAGTGGTACTGATCAAGAAGCGAAAAGAGGAGAAAGGAGAGGGTCAGAGATGAAAAAAATGTATAAGATAGCCACAGTTCTTCTGGCCTTTTGTTTTCTGCTTGGATCGGTTCCTATGAGTGTTAAGGCAGAGGATTATACGTATAAGGTAACAATTTACAGCGGCAAACAGGGAACATTTACAGGTATACCGGGAAATCTGGTAAAAGGAAATAATGCTACAGTTTCTATTAGCGATGATAAGAGTGCTATTGTAATAGACAAACTGAATCCAAATGATCCGGTAAATATGTCAGAGCTATTAACCTCAGTTTCACTGGGTAGTAACAGCAAATATTATGTTCGTGGAATTAAAGAAAGCGGACGTGATAATAGTGAAAAACTGAATACACTTTCATTTGATGTGAAAGAAGACCAGGAATACGTAGTAGCATACGGAATCAAAGGCAATCAGGTAGCCTACACCATCAATTATCAGGATGCCAACGGCAACAAGCTGGCAGACAGCCAGACTTTCTATGGTAATGTAGGTGACAAACCGGTGGTTGCATATACCTATATCGATGGATATACACCGGAATACAGAAACCTGACCAAAACCTTATCTGCCAATGCAGCAGAGAATGTATTTACCTTTAATTATCTGCCATATGAAACCGTAACCGTGACAACACCGGGACAGACCATCACCAACACCACCGAGCAGACAGTTACCGTACCGGGAGGTACAACAACTACAACCGGTGGAACTACCGGAACAACCGGAGGTACAGGAACCGGTGGAACTACAGGCACAACCGGTGGCACAGGAACCAATGCCAATGGCGGTAACGCAGCAGGCACAACCCCCGGAAACGGTGATGCACAGGGCACAGATGCCACAGGTGGAACCGGCAACGGCGGACCTGGCAATGTAACAGATAATCAGGGAACAGAAGGCACAGAAAACGGCGGAACCACCCAGGATGCACAGGGTAACGAAGACACCACCACCATCGGTGATGAAGATACACCTAAAGCAGACCAGGATCTGAAAGATCTGGACGATGAGGATGTACCGAAAAGTGACAAAGACCTGGACGGCAACAAGGAAGTAAAGAAGAGCCTCCCGCTGGTAGCCGGCGTTGGTATCGGCGTAGCAGCACTTGCAGCACTGGCAGCAGGTATTGTGATCGTCAGAAAACGTGTACACAGATAATCAGACAGTGGAAAGAACAGTGAGACTGCTGTATGGAGTAACAACAAAACTCCATACAGCAGTTTTTTGTTGTCCACACAAATCAAAGTCGCGAAGGGTATTCTATTTTGTATAAAACAATATATAAAGAAGATTTGCTTTCCTTCACGTAATGTATTATAATATGCATGTATATTTCACGGAAGGAACGAAAATCATATTTTCCGTGAAAGTGTAATACAACTCAGGAAAGTAGTTGTCTCAGGAGGCTGTAAACCAAAAGTATGCAAACATGTGGAACGTGTATGAAGAACAAAAAATCGAAGAAACAACAGGTTTTGTATGTAAAAATGTTCGGTGATTTTTCCCTGGAATATCAGGGGAGATCTTTGATCGCAAAGAAGAAAAAAGAGACACAGTTTGCACAGGTCTTGCAGTTGCTTTTCCATAGCGGAGAAGAGGGGATCAGCCGGGAACATCTGGAGAAGGTTTTGTTTGGTGAACGGACATTGGACGATGCCAATCATGCGATCCACAGTCTGATTTATAATATCAGAAAGAAGCTGGAGCAGACAGGTCTTCCGAAAGGGAAATATATTATTTCCAGAAGGGGGAGGTTTTACTGGAACAAAGAGATTCCGTTTGAAGAGGATGCACAGGTATTTGAAGAGTACTGTCGCAGAGCATGCAGGACAGGGGGCTGGGAGGAACGGATGGAACTGTGCTGGAAGGCAGCCCTGCTGTATAAAGGTGCTTTTCTTAAGGGCTCTGAACAGGAAGGCTGGGTAAAAGAGGAACGGGAGCGTTACCATATCATGTTCCGGAAGCTGATAGAATATATGGCAGAGCTTCTGCGGAAAAAGAAGGCATATATTCAGCTGGAGAAGCTGGGCCGGCATGTATCGAAAGCAGCGCCATATGAAGAAGGGGAACTGCTGGTGATCGAGGCACTGACCGGTATGGGAAGAACGGAACAGATAGAGAGTCTGTATGTGGAAACCATGGAAAAGTATCGTCAGGTCTATATGGAAGAAGAACTGTGCAAATTAAAGGATTTCCGGAGAAAAATCGAAGAACAGCTTGACCATCCGTATGATATACTGGATAATATACAGGAGAATATGACAGAACAGCTGGAAAAGGTACAGGAGCCATATCAGTGTAACTGGATGGTGTTCCGGGAGATTTATCATATGGTTGCACGTATGATAGAGCGAAGCGGTCAACAGGTGCAGCTGATGTTATGTACATTAACGGACATGGAGGAACATCCCATCAGATCCGATGAATGTGCAGAGGTACTGTCACGGTATATATGGGAAAGTATCTGCAGAAGTATTCGTGCGGGAGACGTAGTTACCCGTTACGGGAAGGGACAGTATCTGGTGCTTCTGATCAATACAAAACCGGAGGATTGTCAGGAGATCCAGAAACGCATCGATGCACAGTTCCGGAAGAAAGATACCGTGTATGAGATCCGGTACAGCGTGAAGTCTGTCAGAAGTCTGAATAATGCAAAGGATGATCAGAGCCTGTCATAAGGTGTTTTTCGGGCAGGCATCGGTTCTGGTACAGGATATGGAAAAAAAGAAGAAAGAAAAAAGAGGGGCACTGGCAGGATGTGCCCGGATCTGTAAGATATTCGGAACGGTCTGTCTGGTGGCAGTGATTCTTGTATGTCTGCCATTAACCCTTCCGCGGGTATTCGGATATGAGATCTATACAGTCATCAGTGGAAGTATGGAGCCGGCGATACCGGTGGGAAGTCTGGTCTATGTACAGCCGGGAGCACCGGAGGATGCCGAGACAGATGATGTGATCGCATTCCACAGTTCTATGGATACGGGAGCGATCATCACACACAGGGTTATCAAAAATGATATAGTAACCGGTCAGATCCACACCAAGGGTGATGCAAATGAAAAAGAGGATCTGTATCCGGTGGGCTATGATTATTACATGGGAAAGGTAGTGTATTCTGTTCCTGTGCTGGGACGGGTACTTGCATTTTTCGTGACATTTCATGGTAAGATCGCAGCGGGAAGTCTGATCGGACTTGCGATTCTGTTACAGATCATCGGTGGAATACTGGAATCTGCGAATGAGAAGAAACAGGCAAAAATATCGCAGAAATAGCTTTGCGATATTAGCAGAAAATAGTATAATAACAGTAGCTGTGAAAGATGAGACAGTTACTGAGAAATGAAGGTAACCGGGGCAGCAGCCTGCAGTTACCTTCTGTGTTATAGAAAGAAGGACAGGTACGATGGGATTTAAAAAAGTTGATGTAAAAACACTCGATATGAAACCTTTTGAGAAGATCGGTTCCGAATGGATGCTGATCTCCGCAGCAAAAGACGGCAAAGCCAATACAATGACCGCTTCCTGGGGCGGCATCGGCGTTCTGTGGGGCAAGAATGTGGCAACAGTATATATCCGCCCGCAGCGTCACACCAAAGAATTCGTAGATGCAGGTGATACATTTACCATCAGTTTCTTCGGTGGCGAGCACATGAAAGAGCTGGGCTACCTCGGCAAAGTCTCCGGCAAAGATGTCCCGGACAAGATCGAACAGTCCGGTCTGCATCTGACAGAAGTAGACGGTCAGCCGGGATTCGAAGAGGCTACACAGGTGCTGGTATGCAGAAAGCTTTACCATGACGAGATCAAACCGGAAAACTTCTATGAACCGGAAGAAGATGAAAGATGGTATCCGGAAAAAGATTATCATACCATGTACATCGCTGAGATCCGGGAGTGCTGGGTGAGAGAGTAAAGCAGAAAGAAAAACATACAATTGAAGAACAAATGTCCAGCGGAACATATGCTGTTAACCAATATTTTACATGGAGAAGATTGTGAAATTAATCATTCTCATATATAATAAATTATATAATGTGCCGTGGAAAAAGATAATTTTCAGAAAATGTATATGGGGATGGAGGACGCTGTATGAAGAAGAGAAGAATATTCCGCAATCTGAACGACAAAGAGTTCGCCTGGGTGCTTTATGATGTGGGTAATTCGGCGTATACGATGCTGGCGTGTGCGCTGATACCTATCTGGTTTAAGGCGATGGCGATAGGGACAAAGCCGGGGCAGCTGACATCGGATCGGGCAACGGCTTATTACTCGATGGCGATTGCGGTGATCACGATCGTGGTTGCGTTGCTGGGTCCGGTGTGTGGAGCGATTTCTGATTACAAAGGCATGAAAAAGATCTTTTTTACCAGTACCGTTGCAGTGGGTGTCAGTGGGTGCATCCTGAATGGATTTGCCTGTCAGTGGATCGTATTTTTGCTCCTGTTTGCAGTAACCAAGATCTTTTACAATATGTCCCTGATGTTTTATGACTCGATGTTAAACGATATCACCACGGAAGAGCGGATGGACGAAGTTTCTTCTTATGGTTATGCATGGGGATATCTTGGATCGTGTATTCCGTTTCTGATCGCGCTGGTGGCTTATGTACTCGGACCGGATATGGTGGGTATCATTTCCGGTAAGTTATCCATGGCGATCGGGTTTGCGGTTACGGGGCTCTGGTGGCTTCTGGTGACGGTTCCGCTGATAAAGAATTATAAACAGATCAATTACGTGGAAAAGAAAGAACATGCAGTGAGAAGTGCGTTCCGCAGGATCTTTGAAACCATCAGGTTTATCGCAACAAAAGATAAAAAAGTATTTTTCTTTCTGATCGCATTCTTTCTCTACATCGATGGCGTGGGAACGATTATTGATAACTGTATCAATATCGGAACGGACCTGAACCTGAGCACTGTGGGACAGGTGATCTGTCTGCTGGCGACACAGGTTGTTGCCTTTGGCGGTTCACTGGTATTTGCAAAATTGTCGAAGAAGTACGATACCGTACAGCTGATCCTGGTATGCATTGCAGGGTATTTTATCGTCTGCCTGTATGCGCTGACCTTAAAGAACCTGATAGGTTTCAGTTTTCTGGCATTCGGTGTGGGATGCTTCCAGGGATCCATCCAGTCCCTGTCGAGATCGTACTTTTCCAAGATCATTCCACCGGATAACTCGGGAGAATATTTTGGTCTGTATGATATTTTTTCAAAAGGAGCATCTTTCCTTGGATCGGCTGTGATTGCAGGAGTAAAACTGGCTGGAGGAACCATTAATATTGCAGTGGCATCACAGGCAATCTTTTTCTTCCTCGGATTCATCTTCCTGAAGATCGCAGATGGAAAAGAGCGGAGGATCGTGGAAAGCAAATAAAGAGTATCAGAAGGAAATGCGGGAATAAAAAAGCTAATTACATATTGCAGCTATAAACAGCAGGAGTCTGAGGATCAGTAGAAGGATTCTCAGACTCCTGTTATTTGTGCAAGGTAAGTGCGGCTCTGTGCATAATAGAAAGATGATTTTCATACAGTCAGGGAAGAAATGTGATAAGATAAAAAGTAACTATTCAATAGATAACTGTGAGGGTACTGAACAGTTGCAATAAAAAAGAAATCAGAGAGGGATATTTTTCGGAGTTTTCCGTCTAATCTATGTAAACAAAAAAAGCCGGCCGGCAAACCAACCAGAAAAGGTGGTGCAAAAGTGACAAAAGAACAATTAGGAACATTGATCCTGGATTCCGAGAGGCAGATGTATTCTACTGCAAAATCCATGTTATACAGCGATCAGGACTGTGCGGATGCCATACAGGAGACGATTGTAAAGGCATTTTCCGGAGTGCATACACTGCGAAATGACAAATATGCAAAAACATGGCTGATGCGGATCCTGATCAATGAGTGTTATACCATCCTGAGAAAGACAAGTAAGGTGATTTCTCTGGATGAGATGTGTGAGACGACGGAGCTTGCAGCGGATGAAAAGAGTGACTACAGCGATCTGTATAAAGCAGTAGGTTCTCTGAAAGAAGATCTGCGGATGCCGGTGATTCTGTATTATATTGAGAATTTTAACATCAGAGAGATTGCGCAGATTATGGATATCAGCGAAGGAGCCGTACAGAAGAGACTGGCCAGAGCAAGAGGAAAATTACGACAGGATCTGCAGGAAAGTGAGGCGTGGACATGAGATTAGAAGAGATGAAAAACAATATCCCGGAAACTCCCGATTTTATTCATAAGATGGTACAGGAAGAAGTCAGCAGACAGCTGCAGGACACCAAAGTGGTACCCATGAAGAAAAGAAAATGGAACAAAGTGCAGGCAGCCGCCGCAGCCGCCCTGTGTCTGCTTGCTACTTCCACAGTGGCGTATGCCGGCAACAGACTGTACCATATGTATGTGGAAAAACAGGGAAATTACCGTGTGGAGACTGGGATTCAGGCAGACGCCGGAACATCCGTGCAGCTCCCGGAACAGATTCATGATGTGGCAATCTCAACGAACTATATTCCGGATGGCATGACATGGACAGATGAAGATCATCTGCAATATACAGCACAAAACGGTGGCTTTACATTTAGTTCTGTACTGCTTGACAGTGATGATTTTGAGAAAGCAAAAGAAGATAAAAATATCGTAGAGAGTGAGGAACATACTTTTGGCAAGTACGAAGGTGTCTATCTGAGATATCATGAAGTGATACAGGACGGCTTCTTTAACCAGCGTATCTACCTGTTTTGTCCGGAAGAATACCGTGTGATCACCATCTATGTGGGCGATGATGTATCCAAAGAGGACGCCCTGAAGGTAGCAGATAATCTTCAGATCACAGAAAAAGATACCATGATAGAAACTGCCGGTATGTATACCTGGAGTGATATTGTCTCACCGGAAGAGGTACAGGGGGACGAAGCTGTAACCAGTATATCTGCTGATCGGCTTCCGGTTGCCAAAGTCGGAGAGAAAGTTGATCTGACAGCCAGCGGTGAAGATAAAGATGGAAATTACGCAGACAATATTCCGATACAGGCAACGGTAGATTCTGTTCAGATCACAGATGACCTTCAGCTTCTGAACGGCCAGATTCCGGAGGAATGGGAAGATGCTGTCGGAGAAGACGGAAAACTAAAAGAAAACACAATCTCCTACATCCGGGAAGGAGACGGAGTCAATACGCTGGATGAAGTCGTAAAAACAAAGACCGAACAGCAAAAACTGGTATATACTACCGTCACATACACCAATACATCAGACCAGGAAGCAGACCATATACTCTACCTTGGTTCTCTGATGATGTGCCACAACGATGGAAGTACATACAAAGTGTATACACCGGGCGAAGAAGCCGGAGACGACTACGATCGCTACACCTGGGACGGAGCAGCCAGAACCGGTGAAATGAAATACAGCAGTGTAACCGAGAACTATGGTAATGGCGGAAACTATATCCCGTCCCTCAAACCGGGCGAAAGCATCCAGATATCCATGGCATGGATCGTCAACGAAAGCGACCTGAAAGAAATGTACCTGAACCTCAACGGCACAGGCGCCTCCTACCAGTTCGATGACGAAATCCTTGCAAACGGCATTATCGACATCCGTCAGAACTAGTACATCGTTTTCGAAAAATCATTTCCGCAATCTGCAAGCCCCACTTTGCGGTACATGTTACCCTCATTCGGATAAAATTTCCCACAAACTAAGACTCGCAGCTCACGAAAGGCCTTTTTCAGACCCGCTCTAGTTTCTATCAAACCCAGTGGCGAGCCCCCGACGGGTCCAGTGTGACGCAACACATTTTG
>OBLO01003297.1_pt1 | contig 11680 bp, 8 predicted proteins | sample 1519401 | NCBI WGS metagenome assembly OBLO01 (sample SAMEA2602897, study PRJEB22501) | metagenome | reverse complement strand
AAGCTCCCGGCATTCGGGAAGCAGCAGATCAAGGAAAAAATAGCGGTACAGGGGAAGGCCTCCCAGGGGAGAGCCTTCCTTTTTTAGGATTCCGCGTGCATGGCCCGGCGTACGCGTTCCACGGCACCGGCGATGTCTCTGGCGCCGACGAACTCGGACACAAGGGCGCAGCACTTTCCTCCGTGCGTGTACACCTCGCGCACGTTATGGGCCTTGATGCCGCCTATGGCCACATACGGCACGGAAATATGGCTGCTCACCCACTCAAGATACCTGAGCCCCACGGGAGCGCAGACATCGGCCTTGGTATGTGTTTCAAAAACAGGCCCCACGCCGATATAGTCAGCTCCACCCTTTTCAGCGGCGAGGGCTTCTTCCGGGGCGTGCGTGGAAACACCGATGCACATGGATGTCCCCACCAGGGCCCGGACATCGGCCAGAGGAATGTCCTCCTGCCCCACATGCACGCCGTCTGCGTGGCAGATCATGGCCAGATCAACGTGATCGTCCACCATGAAGCAGGCATGGTACTTCTCCGTCACGCGCCTCAGGATACGGCATTCTTCAAGTTTTGCCCCGTCTTTAAGATTCTTTTCCCTGTACTGCAGAATGCGGATACCGGCTCCCAGGAGGGCTTCGGCAACCTCCTCCACGCTGCGTCCGAGGGAAAGCTCCGAATCAGTCAGAGCGTATAAATCAGTTTCACTGGGGAGAATAACAGGCATAGCGGACCTCACTTCGCAATTGAGCCGGACAGCGCTCCTGCTCTTACCGGCATTTCCCGTGGGAGGATACCCATTTCATGCGAAAAAAACGAGAGCCTTTCCGGCATGTCCCGCTCTTTTCAAACTACCCTCTTTCGGGTAAGGAATTTCTGCCCTGAGAGCCTCCGGCTTACCGGGCAGAATCCCATAAATACCGCAAACTCCCAGCACTCCGGGATTACTTCTGGCTATACTAATGAAACGTTCGCACACAAAAATCCTTCTCCTCCTGTTCACCATCTGCTTCATTTCTGCTGGACTGACCCTCTCTCCCTTCGGCGGTTCCGGCACCACGGTCTTCGCCGCTCCTGACGGCGGAACTCAGGCCGGGCAGGGCAGGGATCAGGACAAATCCGGAGACGATGCCGGCCAGCAGGCAAAGCAGGACAAAGCCAAGTCTGACGACAAGGCCAAGTCCGATGACAAAGCCAAGTCTGACGACAAGGCCAAGTCCGATGACAAAGCCAAGTCCGGCGACAAGGCCAAATCCGGCAACAAGGCCAAGTCCGATGACAAAGCCAGTGGGAGTGACGGTGACAAAACCGGGGGAAAGGGCGCTGATCAGGCGCAGCCCCAGGATCAGGACAAAGCCCAGGGAAGCGATGCCAGCGCTGCCGATGGCGACGCAAAAAATGCGGAAGAGCTGCAGAAAAAACAGCAGGCTGAGGATGAAAAGGCCAGGGCCGACGCTGAACTGAAACGCAGGGAAGCCGAACAGCAGGCCCAGAAGGAGCAGCAGGCCAAGGAAGCCGAGCAGAAGCGCAAAGAAGCTGAGGAGATGGCCAAGAACGATCCCTGGAAAGACATGTGGCAGGGTCAGCGCGTCATGATCAAGCAGACCACAAAGGAAGCCAAGGACATCAGCACGGCCTTTCTCTCCGAGACAGGAGCCCTCTCCCAGATCCAGCCAGTTGAAAAGGACATCAACCGGCTTTTCGTCATGGCCAACAACCTGAAGGACTTTCCGAGTCCCCTCGAGGCCATCAGCCGCCAGCTTTCCATTCAGGGCGACGTGGTGCAGAGCATCGCCGCGACGGCCAGCAGTGGTTCAATGCAGGCTGTCAAAATGCTCGACAGGATGAACAGGATCACCGAGGCCATGCCGAAACTCGGCGCCACCAGCAACGCCGAAATCCATGAATACATGGGCGAGCTCAACAGGGCCCGCTTCATGCTTGCCGCCATCATTACCCGCTATGCCAGCGCTCTGGCGCCTACCCGCGCCTTCATCGCGCATATCAAGAAGACCCAGCAGGATATTAACGACAAGCTGCCCATGCTCTGGAAGCGCTATTACACGCTCGGACCGGTCGCCTGGCTATCCGCCAACGAGTGGGCCAGCCTCCCCCGCCGTCTTGGCTACACGCCTATCGGCCTGAAGCTGCGCCGCCCCATCGAGCTCCCGGCCACAACTGGGCAGTGGCAGACCGCCATCTTCCGTCTCATCATCAGCATGGTGCTCCTGAGCGTCATCGGCACCATTCTGTGCGCCAAATTCCTGAACTGCAGTCCTGACGTAAAGGGACATATTCTGCGCTGGAGCATGCCCTGGAACGTCATCGGGCTGTCCCTTCTGTCGAGCTCCATTTCCCCTGACCTGAGCACGTACAGTCTCCTCCTGGCCCTCGGCAATCTGAGCCTCATCATGGGGCAGATATTCCTGGCCTGGGATCTGCGGCGCATGAAATATACGGAAGTCACGCAGCAGAGCTCGCCTCTCTGGCACCTCGTTCCGCTGACCATGTGTGCCTACATTCTTCTCTATGTGCCCATTCCCAGGCTTGTGGCCCTCATCGGCTGGATGATCTGCTGCGTGGTCAACCTCGTGGTGCGTCATTATCGGAGAAAACCCGAAATCGGCAGCATGCAGCTTGAAAACTTTATTCTGGAGCTTGAACCCGTCATTCTGTGGATAAGCCTGTTCATCTGCCTGATGGGCTTCCACGTGTACAGCATGGTTCTCTATCTGCTCTACACGTCTCTCTCCATCGCCACGGAACTCGCCATGGGCAGCATGTGGTTTATCTCCACCATGAACGAACGCCTGCCCAAGGAAGGCGCACAGGCGCTCCTGGCAAGCATGGCCATTGCCCTGGCCGCACCCTGCGTGCTCGTCCTCGCCCTCATGGTCGTCTCCCTGTGGCTCGGCACGCTGCCCGGCGGCCTCTATATTCTGCAATTCTATATCTTCAAGGGTGTCAATATTGGCAGTGCCCAGCTTAACCTGGCCCAGGTGCTGCTTATTATCACGGCATTCTTCCTGGCGCGCACAGCCTCGAGCATGGGAGCCGCCTTTATTGAGAAAATGCCCCAGAACGGCATGCACGTGGACTCCTCCCTCGTCACGCCCCTGCAGACGGCCTTTACCTACCTCGTCTGGATTGTCTTCGGTCTCTTCGTCCTGCGCTCGCTCGGTATGAACCTGAGCAGCCTCGCCGTTATCGCCGGCGGTCTTTCCGTTGGTATCGGCTTCGGTATGCAGACCATTGTCAACAACCTCATTTCGGGCCTTATCCTCATCTTCAGCCGCGCCCTGCAGGTGGGCGACGTGGTCGAGGTCGGCGGCGTGCTCGGGAAAATCAAGAAAATCACCATGCGCGCCACGGTGGTCGAGACCTACGATTCCGCCACCATCTATGTCCCCAACTCCGAATTCATGTCCGGACACCTGACGAACTGGACCAGCAACAACAGAACCCGCAGAATGGCCCTGAAAATCGGCGTCGCCTACGGATCCGATACAAACAAGGTCATCAAGCTTCTCAAGGACTGCGCACAGAAGAATGACGGTATTCTCGCCTTCCCCGAACCGAGCGTCGTCTTCACCGATTTCGGCAACAACACGCTGGATTTCACCCTGTACTACTGGCTGAAGGATTTCTCCCTCATCCAGAGCGCGGCCTCGAATCTGCGCCTCGCCATCAATGAGGCCTTTGCAAAGGAACATATCGAAATCGCCTTCCCGCAGCTTGATGTCCACGTGAAGGACATGCCGCCAAAATCCGTCCAGTACCATGCCGCCAATCCTGATTCCCAGAGCCGCAGATCTCCCCTGGCTCTCTCACGCAGGATCAGGCGCAGAACAAGCAGCCTGCCGGCGCCGGGCACCCCACAGCCGCGTCCTGCAGCCAAGTAGGAGTATCACTTATGATTCGCAGAGCTTCCGAAAGAGTCCACACTTCCAAGAAGATGTTCGGCGCTCCCGGTGAACTGGAGGCCTTCCAGATCCTCAATCCCGGCGAGTTCAACGATAAAGGCCGTCTCTTCAATCACTGCGTGCTCAGGCCCGGCGAAGGCCTCGGCATGCACCGCCACTCCGGCGACTTCGAAATCTACTACATCATCAAAGGACAGGGCCTTTACAACGATAACGGCACCGAAACCACCGTTTCCGCCGGCGACACCACCTTCTGCATGGACGGCGAAGAGCACAGTCTCCTCAATAACGGCACGGAAAACCTCGAGTTCATCGCCCTGATTCTCTTCTCCAAATAGCCCCTGCCACGGCAGGGTATACGGTTTAACCGATCTGAAAGGGCGCCGCCGGCTGCTGGCCGGCGGCGCCCTTTCAGTGTCATTTCCCAGCCTCAGGCTTTATGGCGTCTTCTTGAGGCAGCCCATCTTAAGAAAATCCGTCTCAAAAGCATCGCTCACCCTCTCATCGCGGACCCAGGCATGCCCCGGCCACTCGTTGAGCACACGGTTGAGCTTCTCCATGTTCACGTAGGAGAGCAGCTCCGGCCAGCGGTTCGTGAGCTCGTGCAGGATACGGTCACAGCCCACCTCTCCCACACGCAGACCGTCCAGGAACTCGCAGTCGGTGATACCAAGAGTCCGCGGATCGCTGGCGTCCAAAACCTCGATGCCCCTGGCCATGAGGGCGTTTTTCAGATCGAAGAGGTGCCGGTAGGAGGCGTCATCGCCCAGCATGGCATCGTACACGGGAGCGGCTACAGGCGTAATGTAGGCAATGGGCCGTATGCCGCGCCCCTTTATACGGAAAAAAATATCGGCGAATGCATCCACAGCATCAGAACTGAGACCGCCGGAGGGAGCGAACTCGCGCAGACGGTATTTCTGGCGGGAAAGACTGTCAGCAAAGGCTTCATCCCCCTGCTCGTCCCCTGTCAGGCGGGCAAGGGGATACCAGGAGCCGTCAGGTCCGAAACCTTCGCTGTCCCACTGTGCCCTGGCGCCGAAACGGTCTTCACGGAACCCCCCGTACAGGGGCGCGAAAAACTGCCCCAGGGAAATACGTCTGTGCATGAACCATGTCCACGGCGCCTTCAGTGTATCCGGGCCGTATTGAAGCTCTCTCCGCGGCAGAGGCCTCTCCTCAAAGGGATCCTTTTCCCAGGCCGGAGAGAACCACCAGAAATCCACAGCCAGAATAATGGCCTGGGGCTTGTGAATCCTGAGCGCGGCATCAAGAGACGCCCTGAGCGTGGAAAGCGAGGACGCAGTCCCGGCCATGTTGACCATGCTTCCGGAGAACACGCTGCTCCTGAGGCTGAGGGCGCTGGATGAACCCAGAACAAGAACGTCCGGCTTCCTCCCGGCATACAGCTTCAGTTTATAGGGCTGAGCCTCCCGCTCTTCTAGGCCCCAGCCGGGGCCGTACAGAGCAAAACCGTCACCCTCCTGCGCCCCGATGGCCCGATCTATGGCGAGATCGCCGGACTGGTACAGCCAGGCAAGGGAAAAAGGTACGGCCAGAACTGCCGCTGCGAGGCAGAACGAGCAGAGGACAATGACGAAGCGCCTGATAAAGGCCTGATACAACCGCTCTCCGGCGCCCAGCTTTTCAGACATCACAAACTCCTTGAACATTTCGGAACCGAAAAGACAGTGCCTAGAAGATAAAAGGCGCGGGAGTCCAGGACCAGACGAGGCAGCAGAACCCGAGCGCGGCCAGAAGCGCAGCCCAGAGCGGAGTCGGAGCCCAGGAAAGCCACGGTCTGGAACCGTCCTGTCTGCCGGCCGTGAACTCGCGGGATGTGGGAAACGCGAAGACGACGATGGCGGCAGCGGCAAGAGGCACGAAAGACATGCAGGAAACAAAATAGCCGTTGGCGAAGAGCCCAGCCGGGGCTTCGACGCCTCCCGGAACGACAGGGAAACCCAGCAGCGTTCTGTACATGGCAAGAGCGGCGCCCACACTTTCGGAACGGAACACCACCCAGCACAGACTTACAGCCACGAAGGTCAGGGCCGAGGACACCGCGCGGACAGGCAGGGAGCAGGCCAGGGCTTCAGCCGGGCGCCCCTTGATGAAAAAACGGAAGATGAAATTCAGAAGCAGAAAGACTCCGTTCAGCCCCGCCCAGACAAGGAAAGTCACGTCCGCGCCATGCCAGAGCCCCGCCAGGACTATGGCACAGGCAAAACTCAGAATCTGGCGGGTTCTGCCGCACCAGGCGCCGCCAATAGCCATATAGGGGAAATCGCGCAGCCAGTTGGACAGGGTGATATGCCAGCGCCTCCAGAATTCGATAAAGCCGGTGGCCCTGTACGGCGAACGGAAGTTTTCAGGCAGCCGCAGACCTATGAGAAGGGCTGCTCCGATGGCTATATCCGTATATCCGGAAAAATCAAAATAGACCTGGAACGTGAAACATAACGATCCGGCCCAGGCCTCGGCCGTAGAAAGGGGAAGGCCATTCTGGGCCGCGTCAAAAATCCGGGAGGTGTAAACGCCGAGTGTGTCCGCGAAAAGCACCTTTTTGGCAAGCCCCAGCACGATCAGACAGACCGCCCTGGCGACGTCCTGGCAGGAAGGCATGCCGAGTCCGTCAAACTGCCTGCAAACCTGCTCGTAGCGTACGATGGGGCCTGCGAAAAGATAAGGAAAGGCTGTGGAAAAGACGGCGGGGCGCAGGAAGCCTTCCGTCTCAATCTGACGGCGGTAATTGCTCAAGAGCCAGCCGATCTGCATTAGCATCCAGAACGCGAGGCCGGGGAAAAAGGGAGACACCAGGGTAAAGCTCTCCGCCTCGCCGGCAAAGCCAGGCACATAGCGGAACACGGCGAGAGGCAGGCAGTTCAGAAGAATGCCTGCAGCCAGCAGGCCTCTGCGCCGCCACGAGGTATCGCCCCCTCCGGGAGCGGAAAGAGCCAGTCCCAGGCCATAGTTCACGGCCATGAGCGCTGCCAGCAGAACAGTTCCCCATATATTCCAGAGAGCGCAGAGAAGCAGGGAAAAAGCCAGCAGCACGTAACTGAGCGCTTCCCTCTGCAGGGAAGCGATGAACTTCCACACAAAGAAGAAACAGGGGAGAAAAAAGCATAGGAAAACGTACAGTGAAACCGGCATACCGCTCCTCTCGATTCGCAGGCCTGCCCGCGCGTACCGGGCGGCAGATCAGAAGGCCCTGACGCGTGAGGCGCCCGCCCCCGGGCTGCCGGCGCTCCCGTGACAAGCACCGTATTTTGGCGCACAATGCTGGCGGCTGGCGGGACTGGGCATGCGTCCGCGCAGGAAAACCCCTGTCAAATTTCCCGATTATACCAGCCCGAGATCCCAATGTCGATACACTCCGTTTCCATCCCCTGGCCCTACCGCAAGCCCCAGCACGCCCCCATCGTGCCGGTTTTTCTTCCCTTCGCCGGCTGCCGGACGCGCTGCATCTACTGCGCCCAGAACATCCAGACCGGACAGGGCGCTCACACGCCCCCTGCCGCCGTGCTCGATGCCTGTGACGGCATGCTGGCCTTCAGGAAACAGCGCGGACTGCCGCCCTGCGGACTGGCTTTCTTCGGAGGAACTTTCACGGGGCAGCCGCCGGAAGACCTGGAACTCTGCCTCGCGAGGGCCCGGGACTGGCTCGGGAAAGGACTCATCACAGGCTGGAGATGCTCAACCCGGCCAGACTGCCTTTCCGCCCCGCTCCTCGCCCGTATGCGCAGCTACGGATGCCGCACGGTCGAACTCGGTATCCAGAGTTTCGATCCGGAAGTGCTGCGCCGCGCCGGCCGCGGATACGGCCCTGACGTACCCGTAAGGGGCATGCGTCTCGTGAGGGAAGCTGGACTCGGGCTCGGATGCCAGCTTCTGCCAGGCCTTCCCGGTTCCACCCGGGATATTTTTCTTGAGGACGTGGACAGGGCAGTTTCCCTCGGCGCCACGTTCTTCCGCTTCTACCCATGCCTTGTCATCCGGGGCACGGCGCTCGAAGCGCTTTATACCAGCGGGCGCTACACTCCCTGGAGCATGGACATCACGGTTGACGCCCTGGCGGAGGGGGCGGAGCGTGCGGCCAGAGCCGGACTCCCCGTCATCCGTATGGGCGTGGCCTATGAGCCCTCTCTTGTGGAAAACCTGGCAGCCGGCCCCTTTGATCCGGCTCTCGGAACACGGGTCATGTCCGCTCTCATTCTCAGGACACTGCGCAGAGCCGTGCCACAGGACATGCGCATCGCACAGGCGTCCCTGCCCCGCTTTACACAGGGCTATCTCTTTGGACAGAATGGGGACTCGGCTGCCTCACTCAGGGACCTGGGCCTCACTGGCCGCGCCTGCACATGGACGGACGGGGACGTCATCCGGCTCGCGCTGGCGCCCTGTCCTCCCGGGGAAGTACGGGGATAACAGAGCGGAAAGACTGGAGAGCAGATGGAAGACGGGAACAGGAAAAACGCAGAAGCGGTTCAGCAGGAAACGGCAGGCGGCCCCATGGTCAGCGGAACCGTCACGAACGCCGTATCTGGGGGCACAAAAAAAACCCCCCGCTACAAGCCCCTCGGCTTTTGCGGCCAGCTCTCCCCCCCGAAAAACATCGCCAATACCCCCAGCGTTTTTCTGCTCGCCCTCGCAGCCCTCACCTGGGTTCTAATGGTCAGCCTGCCCGCCTTCATTTCCGTGGAACGCAACGAGGCGACGCTTCCCCGCCTGCTTGCGGAAAAGGGCGCCTCGCTCATCATGGCCTTCGAAAACATCCTGCGGAGCGGCATGCGCTCACAGCCCGGCGTCAGGCTGCAGATCCTGCTTGAGGAAATGACCCGCGGCCACGACATCACGTTCATCGCCGTGGTCATGCCGGATGGCACCATCGTGGCCCACTCCAATCCCGAACGTATCGGCGAAATCCTGAACATCGACGGGCATGAGGCAGACGAAGCCGCCATCCATCAGCTTGATCCCCAGGGGGCCGTGCGCTGGAGCGTCCTCAATATGGAGGGCACGCACAGTTTCGTGGTCTACCGCAACTTCATGCCCGGGCCCAGGCCGCCGCGCATCCATCACATTCCGCTCATAGAGCCGAAGCCCCTGCCCACACCCATGATCTTCCTTGGTATGGACGTGTCACCCTTCGAGATCACCAAAGCCCAGAACAGAGCCTACGTAACCATGCTTGCCGGTGTCACGCTCCTCATCGGCCTTGCCTGTCTGCTGGCCCTTTATTATGCTGAGCGCGCCCGCCAGTCCCGTTCCCGCCAGCGTCTCGCCGAGGAACGCGTGCTTGTCCTCGAAGAGGAAGTACGCCGCAAGGAAAAGCTCGCCGCCGTGGGCAATCTCGCCGCGGGTGTGGCTCACGAAATCCGCAATCCTCTCAGTTCTATCAAGGGATACGCCACCTATTTCGGCATGCGTTTTCCCGAGGGGAGCGACGACCGCAAGGCTGCCACCGTCATGGTGAAGGAAGTGGATCGCCTGAACCGCGTGATCACGGAGCTCATCGGACTGTCCCGCCCCACGGACGTGAATATCCGGCCCACGCGCATGGATGATATGCTGGACCACGTGACCAGCCTCATAAGCCGCGATGCGGAAAACCGCGGCGTGAAGATTCTCATCCGTCTGCCGAACAAAGTTCCAGAAGCGCTCGCCGATCCCGATCGCCTGGGGCAGGCTCTCCTGAACCTCTGCCTCAACGCCCTCGACGCCATGCCGGACGGAGGCCTTCTGACCCTGGCCATTTCTTCAACATCCGACCGGGTCTGCCTTCTTGTGAAGGATAACGGCACGGGCATCTCCCAGGAAAACCTGGCCCACATTTTCGACCCCTATTTCACAACAAAAGCCAAGGGAACCGGCATAGGCCTGGCCACGGTGCACAAAATCGTGGAAGCCCTGAGGGGAGAAATCTCGGTGAACTCCCGTCAGGCCACGGACAAGCATCCCGGCGAAACCATTTTCCGCATCTGGCTTCCCAGAGTGAAGGAAAAAACTCCCGATGCCTCGCCCGACACGTCGCCGGACGGCGGCCTCCATGCAGGTAATTGAGATGAACAGCAAGAATACAGTCCTTATCGTTGACGATGACGAAGCCCACCGCGGCATGCTCTGCATGCTCCTCAAGACATGGGGCTATGATGTGGACGAGGCTGATGACGGCGACACAGCTCTCAGCAAGGTTCGCGAAAAATCCTTTGATGCCGTGCTGACGGATGTACGCATGGGCCGCGTGGACGGCATCACAACGCTCAGGGAAATCCTGAGCTACAACCCGTCACTGCCTGTCATCCTCATGACCGCCTATTCCTCCGTGCAGACAGCCGTGGAAGCGCTGCGCGTTGGGGCCTATGACTACCTCATCAAGCCCCTTGATTTCGACGCACTGAAGAATACGCTGGCCCGCGCTATCGAGCATTCCCGCCTGAGCGTGGAAAACCGCGAGCTCAGAAGACAGCTGGCCGAGGTTCCCAAAAACACCGAGATACTGGGCCGTTCCAAGGCCATCAACGATCTGCGCGCCATGATAAGCACGGTCGCTCCCACCGACGCCACGGTCCTCGTCACCGGCGAGTCAGGCACAGGCAAGGAACTTGTGGCACGCGCCCTGCACGCGGAAAGCCCCCGCGCCCAGAAGCCCATCGTGACGGTCAACTGCGCGGCCCTCGCCGAGAACCTCCTGGAATCCGAGCTCTTCGGCCACGAAAGAGGAGCTTTCACCGGTGCGGACAGACGCCGCGAAGGCCGCTTCAAGCAGGCCGACGGAGGCACCCTTTTTCTGGACGAAATCGGAGAAATGCCCATCGGACTGCAGGCAAAACTCCTGCGGGCCCTTCAGCAGGGAGAAATCCAGCGGCTCGGTTCAGACCGCAGCGAGCACGTGGATGTGCGTGTCATCGCGGCTACCAACCGGGATCTCAGAAAAGAAGTGGCCAACCACAATTTCCGGGAAGACCTTTATTTCCGCCTCAACGTCATCACCATTGAGATCCCCCCTCTGCGTAAGCGCACAGATGACATTCCCCTGCTGGCAGCACACTTTCTCTCCCATTTCGAGGAGCGTAACCGCAAGAACATCAAGGGCTTCTCTCCCCAGGCCATGGATCAGATGCTGCACTATTCCTGGCCGGGCAACGTGCGCGAGCTCGAAAACGCCGTGGAACGCGCCGTGATTCTCTGCACTGGCGACCTCATCACGGAAAAAGAACTGCCCTTCTCCATTTCTGAGGAGGAAATGGCCGCGGCAAAGGCCGGAGAGAAAGAGGGCGGGACGTCCCTGGCCGGGCTTCCCCTCGAGGAAGTGGAACGCAAGGCCATCGAGGAAACCCTCAAAATGACCAAGGACAACAAGAGCGAAGCAGCGCGCACGCTCGGCATTACCCGGGCCACGCTGCACAACAAGCTGCGGAAGTACGACATCGGGAAGGGAGAATAGGCATGCGCGGCCGCAGCACAAAAAACCGGACATCCTCACGCCGCCTCGCCCGCCTGACCGACCTTTTCTTCGAGGCAGGCATGCTGCGCCATACGCCGCGGAGCGGATGGCAGTTTCTCGGACAGGGAAAGGAAAATGTGGCTGATCACAGCTTCCGCGTTGCCTTCATGTCCTACTGTCTGGCCAAAATGGCGGGCGCCGATCCCTGCCCTCCCCCGCCGCTCTCGCGTTTTCCCCACCCTCCCGGAGCCCAGCCACGTGGCCCCACACAACCGGAACAAACTTTATAGCGGCCCGCAGGAACACCAG
>OBLO01003294.1_pt1 | contig 11685 bp, 10 predicted proteins | sample 1519401 | NCBI WGS metagenome assembly OBLO01 (sample SAMEA2602897, study PRJEB22501) | metagenome | reverse complement strand
GGAACTGCGGCGGGACATGGATGCCGCAGGACGGAAGAAACTACTGCGGCTGTTGGACGCGCAGAACGCATTGCTGGCTGAGTCCACACTGATGAGCTTCACAGCAGGCTTCAAGCTGGCGTGGGGCATGGCGAAAGAACTGGAGGCAGATGGGCTCTACTCCTTCGAGTTAGAGGAAGAAGAACACATCTGCCGCCTGACAGAACAGGACATTTGATCCCAACTTGCAAATCGCTCACCCACGAATAAAAAAGGATGATTTCATAAGAAATCATCCTTTTTGGTACGCCCGACTGGATTCGAACCAGCGGCCTTTAGAGTCGGAGTCTAACGCTCTATCCAACTGAGCTACGGGCGCATATTTGATTGTTCCGGCAAGAGATATTCCACTCACATGTCGCTCGATAGTATAACAGATTTTTTCGGTCATGTAAAGCCTTTCTTAGCAAAAAATTTTTATCCCGGCAAAGATTGTTAAAAAATTTGACAAGTCCGGCATTTTATTTTAAAATAGTGATAACATATTTTTTCAAAGCAGGTGGATCAAATTATGAAAAAAGAAAATATCTCGGACGCCGTCATTCGCCGGCTTCCCCGGTATTACCGGCAGTTGACCGATCTTTATCACCGCGGCATTGTCCGCACTTCCTCCCACTCTCTGGGGCAGGAAATGAATATTACCGCTTCTCAGATCCGTCAGGATTTCAGTTGTTTCGGTGAGTTTGGCCAGCAGGGATATGGATACAACGTTGAAGAACTCCGTTCCGAGATCGGTCACATTCTGGGTGTGGACAACGATCACCATCTCATCATGATCGGCGTCGGCAACCTGGGCCGCGCATTGCTGAACAACTTCCCCTTTGAAAACACCGGCTTCACCGTGGACGCCTCCTTTGACGTCTCTCCCGATGTGATCGATACACAGATCAACGGCATCCCCGTTTATTCGACCGATGAGTTGGAGTCCTACATCAAGCGCCACGCCGTGGACGTTGTTGTTCTGACCATTCCTCAGGCTGTTGCACAGGCTACCGCCAACCGGTTGATCGACCTTGGCATCCGGGGCTTCTGGAACTTCACCAATGTGGAACTGTCCAGCCCCAATCCGGATGTTCAGTTTGAAAACATTCACTTTGCCGACAGCCTTTTGACCCTGAGTTACCGCATCGCCAATCACTGAGAAAGGAACTCCCCATGAAAAAGCTGGTCCTGTTCCTATCCGTATGCGCGCTTCTGACCTCTGCCGTCTGGGTTGGCGCCGCTGGGGACGCGGGAGATCCGCTGGCATCTCTTTCTTACTTGAACGGCGAATTTTCCCAACGTGCAGAGAAAAAAATCGATCAGGCATTGGAGCAGTCGGACAAAGAGTTGGCCGAACGTCTGAAAAACGGTGAGGTAGGCGAGGCAGCTGCCGCCTGGCAGGAGACCCGCCTCAAGGAGGGTGACACGCTTCACGGCGTCACAGGCACCGGCGTTCTGCTGCTGGCCGGCCGCGGGCGCGTGACCTATAAATCCGGCGCTGTGGTGGATGTTACCACCGGAACTGTGGTTCCCAGCGGTACGAATCTCACCGCCAACCACCGCTATCTGACCGCCGAGGACACCACCGCCGCCTATACCGTCACCTCCGAAACCGCGGTGGTAGACTATCAGGGGCAGTACGCCTTCTCCTATTCCGACCGGCCGGACTACAATGCCATGGCCGCCACCCTGAAGTCCCTGCATCTGTTCAAGGGCACTTTCACTGGCTACGGCGAGGGCTTTGACCTGGAAGCTGCCCCCACCCGCCTTCAGGCCCTCATCATGTTCATCCGGGTCTTGGGTGAGGAGGAGCAGGCGCTGGCCTGGTCCGGAACTACGCCGTTCAAGGACATTGAGAAAGGTTCTCAGGCGGAGCATTATGTGGGCTACGCCTATGAAAAGGGCTATACGAACGGCTACACAGCCACGTCCTTCAAGCCCGCCGGGGCTGTCAACGCCTATCAGTACACGGAATTCGTGCTCCGCGCCATGGGATACAGCTCCGCTGCCAACAAGGATCTGTCCGATACCCTGCTCCGGGCCGTGAACGCCGGTGTCCTGACCGACGGTGACGCTGCTATGCTGCAAAGCGCCGCCTTCCTGCGGGCGCAGCTTGTGTACATCTCCTATTACGCTTTGGAGGCTGACCTGCCTGACGGCAGCCAGTCTCTGGCCGACCACTTGATGGACCTGGGTGTTTTTACCAGAGACGAGTGGCGCGGCTCGTGGAAGCTGGTCAAGAGTGAGCGCCTCTAAAAAATTCCGCACCTTCTTCACCGGGGCACATACTATGGATTGAGACCGCATGAACGGTCTACATCTCGATCTCATAGGAGGTTCCGATATGTGCTGTAATAACGGTTGCGGAGGCGGCGGGAACTGCTGCTGGATCATCATTCTGCTGATCATCATCTGGTGCTGCTGCGGCAGCGGCGGTTGGGGCGGCTGCAACAACGGCTGTGGCTGCAATAGCGGCTGCGGTTGCTAAGATCAATGCCCCGTGCCCATAAGGGCACGGGGCTTCTTCTATGTAGGACTTGACTTTGCGGCAGATTTCAGTAAAATAGAGGATAGTCTTTCGTCTGCATTCCGTCCTTTTGCGGCAAGCCACGTGTACTGCGGTCAGGTTCTGTGGCGTAGCCATTTGCAAACACACTCCTGAGTTAGAACATCCGGCCGTCGGATCAGTCTGAATTTCATATCCGGGATTAGCGCAGTTGGTAGCGCACTTGCTTTGGGAGTGCCGTGGTTGTATCCGGGATAGGATGAGGCGAAACGTCGCAAAGCCTTGCGACACCTGCGTTTGCGGGATTTCCCCCGGTTGCAGAAAACGGCACAAAAGCGGTTTTGACCACAGGAATGACCACAGACAGAAAAAACTTTATTTTTTCCGCTCGCCGTGGTATCATGGCAGAAATTGAATATCCGGGTATAGCGAAGTTGGTATCGCGCCTGGTTTGGGAGCGGGTCGCTCCCCCTTCAAGCCGGAAAATGCCGTGTCCGCAATCCCTTGATACACCTGCGATACAGGCACTTCCCCCGCAAGCCGAGATGGTCAAAAAAACCGCCTGACCACATGTTTGACCACATCTGGAGCAAAACTCAATAACCAAAAATCCGGGATTAGCGCAGTTGGTAGCGCGCTTGCTTTGGGAGTGCCGTGGCGGTATCCGGGACAGGGCAAGGAGAAACGCTGCAAAGCCTTGTGACGCCTGCGTTTGCAGGATTTTCTCCGATTGCTGAAAGCAGTACAAAAGCGGCTTTGACCACATGAATGACCACAGACAGAAAAATATTTCAATCGCACGAGTTTCGTGCTATAATGGTTCAAAATCAAATATCCGGGTATAGCGCAGTTGGTAGCGCGCTTGATTTGGGTTCAAGAGGCCGAGCGTTCGAATCGCTCTACTCGGACCAAAAAACCTCTGAAATCGACTGATTTCAGAGGTTTTTTCTTTTCATTGTTTATTGCGGCGCAGAATTTGAGGACAGACTCACACATTCTACGTCTTATTGTAATTTTCATCAAATCGTATTATAATTAATTATCGGTAGGCCTTTGTGCCACCAAGGCAGCCGTGTAGATTTTTTCTACACGGCTTTTTTACTACCAGATCGTAGTGGAGGGACAAGTATGAACGAGATGCAACTTTTTCGAAATTTCAATCTTGGAACTGAAATCAGTATAGCTGGTAGTTTCGCATACAATGCAATCACTAATCTCAATAACTCTCAAAATATTTCTGAGGATGATCAGATTTTTCTGTTTTTGTATAATGCTGCAGTAAGTATAGAGCGCATGCAAAAATGTGTCTTGTTCATGTATGCAGATTTGAAAGCAGAAGATATCAATCCGTTTGCAGATAAAATAAAAATTCATCACCATCAGGACTTGCAAAATCGAATTAATTTCTTAACAGGATTAAAGCTGTCTCAAGATCAAAATGCATTTCTATTGCTACTACAGGATTTCTATGCCATAGGCCGATACTCAAATTTTGAAAACAATGCTGATTATAGCTATACTCAAAAGCTGAAATCTTTTGTTGAAAATAGATTTGAACCCTCAATGCTCATCCCTGATTTTCTGGGGAAAAAGAAGCTAATATCAGAAAATGCAAAAGAACGACTCGGCCGCACAATGGGAAAAATACTTCGCTCATATTATACACTTATACGTGATAAAGCAAGAGAATTAAATCTATACACTTATGAATTGCGTCCGGGCTCACCGGCAGAAAAGGTTTTCTATAATCAAGATTCAAATGCCTCCCTTCAGGCATTGATTCAGAAAGATAAGATTGCTTTATTGGAACTTATTGTTTATCTATCGAATAACACTGAGACAACTGGCTTTTTCCAATATCTACGCAGTATTCCTTGTTTGGAGTTTGACCCTGCAATGATACAAGAATACATTGCTGATATTGCTAACAAACAATTGTCACAAGCACTTGTTGATGAGGTTATGACTCTTTACGAAGATATACCATCCGATAAGATGTTCGAGCGCAAGGAGATCCTGACACCTGTAGGCGATCCTCATTGTATATTTGATTTCGATGATGACGAGGACGAATAAAATTGGGGACTCGCTGTGTGCTGCAATAGTCACAAGAAACAAGATTTAGGAGGTTGGGTATGTATATTTCAAAGGTAAACATTCGAAACTTTCGGCCATTCGATGATAAAGGTGTTACCGCAATACTAAAAGAAGGTGTAAATGCAATTATTGGAGAGAACAATAGCGGTAAATCATCGTTTGTGGATGCTATACGACTTGCTTTAGGTGTCGGTTCGTATAAAAAAGACATTTATTTTTCATTATCTGATTTTCATATCAATGCTAAGGGGCAACGCAGCAATACAGCTAACATCGATATTTACTTTGATGATGTGCCTGCAGATTTATTTGAAATATGGGATCCTGAAGATAACAAAAAAGGTGAACTTCATGTTTGCTTCTATACAGTTGCATCACAAGATGGAAAAGAAAAAATACGCTATCAAGCATGGGGAGGCCCTGTTGAAGGCAACACCTTGTCAGCAGAAACACTTGAATCTGTCCAGACTATATATTTAGGTGCGTTAAGAGACGCAAATAACGAATTGCGACCCACTCGAACAGGCAAGCTTTCTACACTCTTTACCTCTATCGTAAATACCTCCGGAACGAAAACTCAGGTATTATCTGCTGCCGAGCGTGCAAATCTTGAAATTGAATCTCAGCCAGCGGTGACTCAACTGCGAGACATAATTAATAAAAATTTATCTGTTCTTGAGCAAGATTTATTGTGCCAGAAAGTGGGGGTTGGATTAGTTTCACCAACCTTTGAATCAATTGCGGCTTCTTTGCGGGCGTGGCTTCGTCCGCGCTGGGTCTTCATTAGCAAAGATAATCCCGCTCTCCCAGCGCTTAAAAGTTTGTATAGCCAAGTTGATTGGGACGGTGCGGCCAGCACCCAAGTCGATGGAGTCTATTTTGATATATGGACATTAGAGGGAAAGGATGTTACACCAGAAATAACTGGGGCACTAAATACGGAACTATCTCATAGGTTTGAAATAACGCAAAATGGGCTCGGATATAACAATCTCCTTTTCATGGCCGCTGTACTGGGAGATATTGAGAATTCAACAGCAGAAACAGTTTTTAATGTTCTTTTGGTAGAAGAACCTGAAGCACATCTTCACCCACAGCTCCAAGAATTAACTCATAGTTTTTTTGAACAGAACTCAAACAAGAAAAATGTTCAAGTAATATACACTTCGCATTCGCCAACGTTAGTTTCGCGTATTGGAATTGATAAAATAGTCTTACTGTACGAAAACAACCATAGAATTAATTGTTTATCCTTGTCTCAGAGCGGATTAACACCAAGAGAGAAGGATTACTTAGAGCGCTATCTTGATGTCACCAAATCTCAAATGCTATTCGCTAAAGGAATCGTTTTTGTTGAAGGAATCTGCGAAACACTTACTATGCCTGCATTTTCCTCTATATTAAACCGATCTTTTGATCAATATGCGGTAACTGTAGTAAATGCCAATGGTGTTTCTTTCGAACCATTCGTCAAGCTGTTATGCTATGCAAATAGCTCGGATATACAAACAATCAAAGCTGCCGTATTAACTGATGATGATCGGTGCACAAATAAAGCACTTACAGAAGAATATATTTCAAAAGATATCCTGTTTGATTGTTCGGATGAAGTCTTATCCGATGTAATAGTAAGATTGGCTAAGGGAACTCCGTCCGATAGGTATTTGGACATTCAGACGCTTTGCGCTGATACACATATTTCTGTCCATGGTGCATGTAAAACTTTTGAATACGCTTTATGTGTATCTGAAACAAATCTCAACTACTTGCTTAGCGCAATAATTGATACTCATCCGGTTGTGGGAAAGAGACTTTATAACAGAGTGAAGTCTCTTGATTCATTGGAGAAACAAGCGGCTTGCTTGTGGTTGTTTATGCGAGAACACGATAAGCAAAAAGCAATTGTAGCTCAGGCGCTGGCCAGACGGATTAATGCAAAGCAAATTTTTATTAAAGATGCAGAAAGTAAGTTTATAGAGCATAGCTATGATGCCGACTTTGTTATTCCTGAATACATTAAAGATGCTATCTTCGCAGTAACAAAGGAGAATCCTAATGTCGAGCTTAACTGATGAACAAAAAGCTTTCTTGGATGCAGAAGGCAAAGTAATTCTTTGCGCATGCCCTGGCAGCGGGAAAACATATGTGGTTGGGAAAAAACTGTTGAAATATCTCGCTTCTTGGCCGCATACACACAGAGGTGTTGCCGTTCTTTCGTTTACTAACATTGCAAGCAAAGAAATAATGCGCCAGACAGTTGAACTGTCTGGCGGTACAACCCAAACAATTGGTTTACCTCATTATATCGGGACGCTCGATAGTTTTATTGATTCTTTTATATTTCTTCGCTTTGGATACATGATGTATTCCCAAGATAAAAAACGGCCTAAAATAATATATGGTAACTTTGGTTCAATTCCGTATCCAAAGAAAGAGTGTTATACAGCAGGATGCGTCCAAAATCCAGATTGGTTTCATTGGGGAGAAAATTACTTATTAAAGAATAATCAGAGGATATCTTGTTCTGTTTCTTCGAGCAAACCGTGCATATCCTATAAAAAAGCAATGTTGAAAGGCGGGTTTGTAACACAACGAGAAGTTCCTGCATTAGCATTACGCTTATTAAAAATGTACCCACAAATTGTAGATGAAATAGCATATAGATTTCCTGTCATAATTATTGATGAGGCGCAAGATACTTCTCATGAGCAAATGGAAATCTTTGAACTACTGTCCAAGAGAAATGGAACAACTGTTATTCTTGTTGGAGACCCAGATCAAGCCATATACGAATGGCGAGATGCAACGCCAGAATATTTTACCCAAAAACTCTCTTCATTTGATTGGGAACCGCTATATCTAACAGCAAACTTTCGCAGTTCCCAACATATATGTAATGCCACTCGAATGTTTTCGTCCGTTTTATCTTCGGCTGCTCCTGCAAAGGCAATGGGGGAATTTGCGAATTATCCTCAAAAACCTGTCCTTTTATTCTATTCCGACAGAGACATCGCTGTTTCTTGGTTTAAGGATTTTTGCAGGAAACATGATATAGATCCAGAAGGGGACTCCGTCGCCATACTTACAAGAGGTAGGATTCATGACAATTCTAATATTCCTGGATTATGGCAAACAACCGAGACAGAGCTTTTAGCATTAGCTACATATTTATGGAATTGCGGGTCTAAAAAAGATGCTTATTCACACTGTGAAAAAGCGCTCTTTAGTATTATGATTGGCAGCATAACTGGTCTTACTTCTGAAACAATACGTCATACTGTCGAGCTTAAGATGGATTACACAGTGTGGAAGAAAACCGTGCTTTCTATCCTTACAGCTTTGCCCAAACAAGATGAAGCAATATGTGTCTGGAGCCAAAAGACAAGAGACATAATTAGAAAGATGGTGGAAAGCGGTACAATTGTTATTCGTAATTCCCATACTCCTGAAAGCTTAATAAAAACTAAGAGCAGGGTGCGCATTAGTGGAAAATACAGCGCGGAGTTTTTAGAACAACCGTTATATAAATACTTTGAGAAGCGAACATCTAAGGGAACAGTGGTATCGTCTGTCCATGGAGTAAAAGGTGAGACTTTTGATGCAACGCTTCTACTTGTTGACGCACATTCAGGAAAAACAATTACACCGTCATTTTTATCAAAAGGAGATTTAAACTCTGAATTAATGCGTATTGCATATGTAGCTATGACACGTCCACGCAAAATATTGGTAGTTGCTATGCCAAAAACCAAATCTAAGAAACCAATGAATAGATTTCCTAAAGATCTCTGGGATTACATCGAAGTATAGCTTCTGCTGAGCGTTATAATCCACCCGATACAATAATTGTCAAAATCGTTTTACTTACAAGGGTTCCGATGACTCGGCACCCTTGTAGGTGTTTTTTACTTCCCCTTCCTCGCCCGCTTGCCTTTCTTCCCCTCCAGCGGGCTTCCATCACCTTCACCCAAATCCATCAGCCGCTGCGCTTCCGCGATCTCTGCCTTCATCTCCACGATCAACACCTTCAGTTTCTCCTCACACTCCTCACGAGTATGGGCGTAGACATTGCGGGCGTGTTTCTTGCCATCGGGCCACTTGGGAGAGTAGCGGCCTTCAAACAGGTGGTCGTTGATCTCAGTGACGCAGCCGGTGCCGGACTTGCGCTTGCGGCCCACATAGGGCTTGAAATCGGTCATGCTCGGCTTTTCCGGTGTGGCCGGGGCAGATTCCTGCCCCGGCGCCGAAGCGGCCTTCTGCGGCGTTATCTTGCCGATACCTCGGTCAATGTTGGCGGCGGCCGCGCGCTGCATATCGTCGGTGATGTGGGTGTAGATGTCCAGCGTGGTGGCCGCCGACACATGGCCCAGCATGGCGGAGAGGGTCTTCACGTCCATGCCGTTTTCCAGCGCCAGCGTCGCAAATGTATGGCGCAGATCATGAAACCTCACATGCTTGCATCCTGCGTGCTCCAGAATGAGCTGCAATCTACGGCGCACCACGCCGGGGGTGATGGGACAGTCCTCCTTCACAGGCGATGGGAACATCCAGCGGGAGTCTACCGTCTCTTTGTATTCCTGCAGCACCTCCACCACAGCGGGCGGCAGGACGATCTTGCGGATGGAGTTCTTCGTCTTGGGCACGCTGATTTGAAGCTGGCCCCGCACATCGTAGACCTGCTTGTTCACATTCAGCACGCCGGTTTTGAAGTTCAGGTCGTCCCATTGCAGCGCCATCAGCTCACCCCGGCGCAGGCCGGTTGCCAAGTCCAGAAGGAACACTTCGTAGTAGCCTTCAAACTTCGCCTGGATAAGAAACCGCTGCAGCTCCTCCCGCGTCAGCACTTGCATTTCCCGCGCCTTCTTTGGCGGCAGCTTGCAGCCGATGGCCGGGTTCATGCGAATCAGTCCATCCTGCACCGCTTTCTCCAGCGCGGAGCGACAGGTGGCGTGGCACATGCGCACCATTCGGTCGGACAGTCCTTCGCCGTACTTGTCGGTGAAGCGCTTCCGGCCACTATTCTTGATCCGACCATAGAACTGCTGCAGGTCATTCTGCGTCAGCTTATTCAGCGGGATGTCACCGATTTCCGGGATGATGTGCAGACGGATGCGGCTCTCGTAAGTCTCCTGCGTGGTGGGACGGATCTTGGGCTTGGAGTGATTCTCGTACCAGTATGTTAGCCAGTCCCCGAAGACCATCTCGGACCGAACTTTTTCGGGCTTCAGCCCGCCGCATTCCTTCTTGAGCTTCTGGAGCTTCTCGACGCACTCCTTCTTGGTTTTGGCGAGGACATTTTTCGTCTTTGGATAGCCGTTATCATCGTAGCCGATGACGATGCGGCCTTCCCACCGTCCGTCCTTGCGCTGCCTTACGGTTCCGTCTCCGGCTTTTCGCTTTCTTGCCACGGTTTCAACTCCTTTCCGAAGATGTCTTCCATGAAGCCGCCCACGATGCCAGAGGCTGTCTTCTGCATATCGGTTGTGACATGGGTGTAGGTGTCCAGCGTGAAGGAGGCGTTGGTATGGCCCAGGATACCGGACAGCGTTTTGGCGTCCACGCCACTTGTGAGGGCATGTGTGGCAAAGGTATGACGCAGATCATGGAAGCGAATGCTTGGCAGCCCTGCGTGGTGGAGTAAGGTTTTCATGTGGGTGTAAGCACTGCTGGGGTTGACGGGATCCTCCGGCCTCACCGGATTAGGGAATATCCACGGACCGATGGCATCCATCTTGCGTTGCCGCAGGATGGATGCCACGCTTTTCGGCAGGATGATGGTGCGCATGCCATGATTTGTCTTCGTCTCACCGACGGTATACTCACCCTTCCTCTGACTGTGGAGGGTGCGGCATACCTTCAGCGTACCAGTGTCCTCGTCGAAGTCGTTCCATTGTAGACCGCAAATCTCACCGCGGCGCAGGCCGGTCATCAGCTCCGTCTGGAAGAAGTCCCGCCACACCTCATCCTGCTCCACCACTTCAAGGAAAGCATCCAGCTCCGCACGGGTGAGGATGCGCTTGGGCCTGTAGTTTGGCTTGGGTGCGGTCGCCCCCTCGGTCGGATTTCTGGGAATGACATGCGCCTGCACTGCGTCTTTCAGTGCGGCGTGAAGCGCGGAGTGGATGTGGCGGACCATGGAGTCAGAGAGTTGATGATTCATTTCGGGATGCTCATGAATGCGTCCCTCTGTTTTCAGGCGGCGGTACATCCGCTGGATGTCCTGCTGAGAGATGAGGGAGATTTGCTTGTCGCCCAGCTGCGGCTTGATGTAGTATTCGATATAGCAGCGATAGCTTTTGAGCGTACCGGGGCGCACCGTACCCGCCTTGTACTCTGTGAGCCAGCGATCCAGCCACTCGCCCAAAGTCATGCGGCTGTCCTCGGTCAGTTCCACGTCCTGATAGCGTTCGATATTTTGATGGAGCTTTTCCGTCAGTTCTTTTTGTGTATGAGCATAGGCATGCTGGAAGATGGGTGTACCGTTTTTCTTGTGCCCTACCACGATACGGCCCTCCCAGCGGCCATCCTCCCGCTTGCGCACCATGCCGTCACCGGACGGTCTTCGCTTTGCCATTTAGTCCTCCTGTTCTGCCGAGTGGCAGATGTGTTCTTCTTCCTCCCGTTCGAAGGAGTAGAGCCCATCTGCCTCCAGCTCTTTCGCCATGCCCCACGCCAGCTTGAAGCCCGCCGTGAAGCTCATCAGCTTGGATTCAGCCAGCAATGCGTTCTGTGCGTCCAGCAGCCGCAGCAGCTTCCTGCGGCTTTCGGCATCTATGTCATTGCGCAGACCCTCACGGGCGGCTTGGACGGCGTAGACGAGCTGCTCCGGCTGCTTTTCATCGAATCGTTCCTGCAAGGCTTTCATGTAGTCGTACATGGTGACCCCTCCTTTGGTAGCCAACACACATACCACAACTCTGGCAGGAAGGCTATTACTTTTTCGAGAATCATCTTTATTTGGTACAAAATAAGCATAGCACCCGAAGCGGATAGGAAGCCTCGGAGGCTATGCTTATTTTTGTTATAATGGGAGGGCAATGGATGGACGGTTTCTTTGGTGA
>OBLO01003280.1_pt1 | contig 11721 bp, 10 predicted proteins | sample 1519401 | NCBI WGS metagenome assembly OBLO01 (sample SAMEA2602897, study PRJEB22501) | metagenome | reverse complement strand
CGCCGTAGCCCCACCCGAGCCGAACTTCGCCTGGAGCATGCGCGAGGCCCTGACGCTCGCGGGCCTCTCCTTCGGCCTTCTCTTCATCTCCATAGCGCTCCTCACGCTCGTCATGGCGCTGCCTCGTCCCGTGCGCCGCGCCGTTCTCGTGCTCCTGAGCCTGACCGGCGCGATCTTCTTCGCGGGCACGCTCGTCTACGGCATTGCGTTCGACCCGAACATGGCCCGCAACGTCATCTCCACCGACGTACACGAGGCCTCGGCCTATTTCTCCGCACGCACGCTCCTGCTCGCTCTGGCCGCAGGCCTTCCGCCCGTCCTCGCTGCCTCCGCGGCCGACATGACGCCCGCCGGCCTCAGGCCGGCCGCCGTGCGTGGCGGCGTCGCCATCCTTGCACTCGCCGCAGGTGCAGGCGCGCTATTCACGCAGATGAACACGCTTGCGGCCGTCATGCGAAACGACAAGGCGCTGCGCTACCTCATCACGCCCGTCAACGTCCCCTACAGCCTCGCCGCCACGCTCGCAAGGGACGCCTCGCCCGATGCGGCCCAAAAGCGCATCGTCGATCCGAAGCCCGAGTTCTCCGTCAGGCTCAGCCGTCCCGCCGTCCTTCTCGTCGTCATCGGCGAGACCACCCGCTCGGCGAGCTGGGGGCTCGCAGGCTACGCCCGCGACACCACGCCCGCGCTTCGCGCCGAAGGCGTGATCAGCCATCCGTCCGTCACGGCCTGCGGCTCGAGCACCGACGTTTCGCTTCCCTGCATGCTGAGCAGGATCGGCCGCTCCGACTACGACCGCAGCCGCATCATCGGCGAGGAGGCTCTGCCGTCGCTCCTCGCCCGTGCGGGCGCGCACGTCGTCTGGGTCGACAACCAGAGCGGTTGCAAGGGCACGTGTGCGGGCACCGAGGTACGAAGCCCCGACCCGAAGAGCGCCGCCTGCGCCTCGGGCCGGTGCTTTGACGGCGTCCTTCTCGACGAGCTCGACGCCGACCTCGCGAACCTTCCCGCCGACCGTCCGACGGTGCTCTTCTACCACATGTACGGCGAGCACGGCCCGCGCTACCACGCGGACTCGCCCGCGCACGCCAAGGTCTGGACGCCCGAATGCACCGACGCAGACCTCGGCGCCTGCACGAAGGAGAGCATCATCAACGCCTACGACAACGCCGTGCGCTACACCGACGGCGTGCTGGCGGGCCTCGTGAAAAGGCTCAAGGCCCGAACGGACATCGACGCGGGCTTCGTCTACGTCTCCGACCACGGCGAGAGCCTCGGCGAAGGCGGCCTCTACCTGCACGGCGCCCCGTACTTCATGGCGCCGTCCGAGCAGATCCGCGTGCCGATGGTCATGTGGCTCTCGAAGGACTGGAGCCGCACCTTCGGGTTTGATGCGGCGAATCTTGCCCGCGAGCCTGCGGGCGGCGTCACGCACGAGCACCTCTACTCGACCGTGCTCGGCATGCTCGGCGTGCAGTCGACGAGCCGACGCCCCAGATGGGACCTGACGGACAATCGGTCGAGCGCCGCACAATGACGCGCGCAGGCTGCAAGGCGTAACATCCCTGCAGGAAGACTAATCAGAAAAGAAGCACTCTCATGAGCATCCGCATTCTCGTCGTCGACGACAATCCCGACATCCTTGCCAACGTCCGCGACTTCCTTTCCATGAAGGACGGCTGGGCGCCCGAGACGGCCTCCACGGGGCTCGAGGCCCTCGAGCGCATCGACCGCTCGACCTTCGACCTCGTCATCCTCGACGTGGGGCTGCCCGACACCGACGGCATGACGCTCACCCGAAGGCTTCGCGCCTCGGGCTTCACCGCGCCGATCCTCATGCTCACGGCGCGCGACACGATCGACGACCGCGTCGAGGGGCTCACGAGCGGCGCAGACGACTATCTGATCAAGCCCTTCTCGCTTCGCGAGCTCGCCGCCCGCGTCGAGGCCCTGCTGCGCCGAAGCGGCGCGAATCCGGCGGGGCACCTCACTGCGGGCCCGCTCTCGCTTGACCTCAAAACGCTTCGCGTCGAGCGCGAAGGCCGTGACATCAGGCTCAACCCGACCTGCCTGCAGCTCCTTCGCGAGCTCATGCAGCAGAGTCCCGGCATCGTCTCGCGCCGTCGACTCGAGGCGGTCCTCTGGCAGGGCGAGCCGCCCGCCTCCGACAGCCTGCGCTCGAACCTTTATCTTCTGCGCCAGGCGGTCGACAAGCCGTTCGACCATCCGCTCATCCACACGCATCCTGGCCTCGGCTGGTCCGTTGCCGATCTTCCCGACTCCGTCTCCTGAAACGCCGCCATGCCCGTCCGACATTCGCCTCCGCGCAGCCTGGCCCAGCGCATCATGCTGAGCTTCGCGCTCCTCGTCACCTTCGTGGCTGGGTTCTACGCATTCGCGCTCTACCAGTCGATCGAATTCACCGAGCAGCAGCTCATCTCGGGCATCCTCAGGGACGAGGTCGCCAGGGCGGTCGACACGCTTGAGCGCGGCGAGACGCCGAGGCTCCCCGAGGACACCCGGCTCTACGGCGCGCCTCCCCTTGAGGCGCCTCCGCCCGCCATGCGCGGCCTGCCCGAAGGCTTCGGAGAACTTTCGAACAACGGCGACTTCTTCGTCCATACAGGCGCCTGGCGCGGTGAGCCGCTCGTGCTCACGCGCGATCAGCTCGGCTTCGAGGACACGGAACGCGTCTTCAGGCGGATCACGCTCTTTTCCGTTCTCGCCGTCTTCTTCCTCGGCCTTCTCGCGGGCTGGATCCTTGCGCGCAACATCATGAAGCCCGTAAAGACGCTCTCCGACGAGGTGAGAAAGGCCAGCGCTGCCCGCACCTACGAGCCGCTTTCGGTCGAGCTCACCAACGACGAGGTGGGCGAACTCGCCCGCATCTGCGACGGCGCCATGAAGAGGCTCCACGAGGCCCTGCAGCGCGAGAAGGCCTTCACGGGCGACGTGAGCCACGAACTCAGGACGCCGCTCACCGTGATCGAGACGAGCGCCGAGCTTCTCTCAATGACGCCGCTCTCGCCCGCTCAGGCGAAGCAGGTCGAGCGCATCACGCGCTCTGCGGGCGACATGCGCGAGCTGATGTCGCTCTTTCTCTCCTTCGCCCGCCTCTCGAACGAGACGACGGGCCCCGAGCCCGACTCCGCCGCGGGCATTCTCAAGGCCGTCGCCGACACATGGGAGCCGTTTGCGGCCGAAAAGGGCCTCGCGCTCGTGCTTCGCCGCGAGGCCGAGTGCCCCGGCGCCTACTCGCCCGTCATGCTCGGCACCGTCGCCAACAACCTCGTGAAGAACGCCGTCGCCTACACCGAAAGCGGCGTGGTCACGATCACGGAAACGTCCGAGGGCTTCATTGTCTCCGACTCGGGACCGGGACTCGCCGGCGACGAGGCCGCCCGCATCTTCGAGCACGGCGTGCGCGGCAGTGCAGCCGTCGCCGACGGCTCGGGCGCCGGACTCGGCCTTTCGATCGTCTCGCGCATCTGCCGCCGCTCGGGCTGGACGGTAACGGCGGGCAAGGCCCCTGAAGGCGGCGCCGCCTTCACGGTCACAATGACGAAGGCGGTCGACGCACGACGCGCCGACCGCCTTTGAGAAAACGTCTTTGAGAAAAGACTCAACTGGTCTCAGTGCTTGTGATGCAGATTGAGGGGCTCGCCCTTGCGTTCGACAGGCTTCGTCTTTCGCACCGACGTCCAGCACACGAGTGAACCGAGCACGACGAGCGCGACGCCCTGCCAGAACGTGGCGCTCAGATCCGACCCGATGTAGAAGGAGGCGAAGACGCAGGAGAGGACGGGCGTAAAGTAGGAGCCGATTCCCAGAAGCGTCATGTTGCCGTACTGCATGCCGTAGGTCCAGACGCCGTAGCCCAGTCCCGTCGCGGCCGCGCCGAGGAAGACGCCGAGCCAACCGGGATGCATCCACTCGCCGGGCGGCGTGGGCGTAAGCAGCCAGATGAGCCCGAAGATCAGCATGTCGTTGAAGAAGATGATGACCACGGGATTGTGCCCGCCCGACCAGGCCCTGGTCATCGAGCCGTAGCCCGCCCAGAGCACGGCGCCCACGAGGGCGATCGTGTAGCTCCACGGATTCTTCATCCAGTTGGCCGCAAAGTGCATCGGATTGAATCCGTCCTCGCCGCCGAGCACCACCATGACGCCCAGCAGGCTCAGCAGCACGCCCGGCACGATCCACCACCTCGCCCGCTCGCCGTTGAAGAGCACCGCGAAGACGATCGTCAGGCAGGGCCACAGATAGTTAACCATGCCGACCTGCATGGTCTGCGTGGCGTCCTCGGCCATCGATAGCGAGAAGATGAAGCAGATGGCGCAGACGTTTGCGGCGCCCACGCCCAGAAGCAGGTACTTGAGGGAGAAGGCCCGCAAATGCGGGCGTCCGAAGATGAGAAGAAGCAGAAGACAGGCCGCGGCGTACATCACCGTGAAGCCCGGGCCTCGCCCGAAGTCCTCGGCGATGCCGCGGCAGATCCCGACGCTCATGCCCCAGAGGACGGGTGCGAGAAGACCGACTGCAGTTGCGCGTGTTGATGCGTCCATTTGCGAAAAAGGCCCGCCGCTTGAATGTTCGCGGCGGACCTGAGTGAGGTCAGTTGCGGTTGTTGCTCAGGACATTATGCCCGATGTTCATTCCTCAAAGGCGCCCTTGACGATCACTTCGCCGGCGCGCATGCACTGGACGCCGCCCATGAAGACGTCGGTGATCTCGTGTTCGGCGTTGAGGATGAGCAGGTCGGCGTCGGCGCCGACCTCGATGACGCCCTTGCCTTCGAGCGTGAGCGCTTCGGCGACGGTGCGGGTCATCGGCAGCAGTGCGGTCGTCAGGTCGTGGCGGCGCGCAAGTTCCTGAACGGTCTCGATGTTGCACATGATGGAGCCGACGCCGAGGCCGACCATTGCGCCCGCCTCGTTGAAGCGCGGCATGGAGCCGTGGCCGTCGGAGCTCATCGTGATGCGGTTGACGGGCACGCCGTTTTCGACGGCCATGTCATAGGCGTCGGCCGCGCAGCCCATGTAGTTGCCGCCGCCCGTGGTGATGTCGATCCAGCCGCCCTGCTTCGCGAAACCCATCGCGCGTTCGAAGACGGCGGGATGACGGGCGACGTGCGTCGGACGGATGTGCTTGATCGGCAGGCCGGAGGCGACGATGCCGTCAAAGATGTCGAAGGACGACGTGTAGTCGCCGAGATGAACGTGCACGAAGCCAGTCTTGCCCGTGAGCATGCCCGCGACGCGGACGTCGGCGACGATCGAGCGGACCTCCTCCATCGACGGGAAGGAGCAGCGGTGATCGCCCAGGGCGATCTTGACGCCGAGCACTTCGGGAATGGCGAAGAGTTCGGTCTTGACGGAATCCGTGATCGTCGTGACGGGGTAGGAGTAATTGCTCGTCCACATCCAGCCCGAGGCGCCTTCCTGCTTGAGGCCACGCACCTTGGCGAGGAGGTTCTCGATCGAGCGGGACATGCTGTCCGTGCCCGAGACGCCGAGGAAGGTCGTCACGCCGGCCTTGACGAGCTCGGAGAAGACGAGCTCGGGGCAGCGGCTCTTCCAGCCGCCTTCACCGCCGCCGCCCGTGACGTGGATGTGCTGGTCGATGAGACCCGGGGTCACGATGGCGCCGCAGGCGTCGATCGTCTCGAGGCCGGGGACGGAAAGGCCCTCAAGGCTCTCCTCCATGGCGACGATCCTGCCGCCTGCGATGAAGATGTCGCGACGGCCGAGCTTTTCGGGGGCGAAGACTTCGGCGTTCTTGATGAGGATGGGACGGGGCATTCTTTCTCTCCTTTGGTCCTGCCCGCGGCCGAAAGTGAAAGGGATGGGGCCGCGCGCGCAATGAGGCAATTCTACCTGCCCGACGCCTGCAGGAAGCCCCGTGCCCGAACGCCAAACGACTGGAGGGGTCTCACATGACCGGGGGGGTGCGAAGAAAAAGGGAAGAGAGAGGGGGACGCGCGCCGGCCCCCGCCGTAAGGACGACGGAAACGGCGAGGCGGGAGACGTCGCCCGTGTCCGCCTGCAGCATCCAGGCCTCGGCGACGGGGCCTGAGGCCAGACACCCGAGCGAAGCTTCAAGACGAACGGAGGGCGTGCGGCCCGAAAGCAGGCGGAGCATCGCCCAGACGAGGCCTGCGAAGCTCAGGATTCCCGGCAGCCCCGTCCTTATCCAGAAGCCCTCGGGCACCGCGCCCATGACGGCTGAGACCATGAGGCCGAACCCCGTCGCATTGAAGAGGACGGCGGCGGCCATGAGGCCCACGAGCACGATGAGGCCGCCCTCGACACCCGAGGGCTCGCGCTCGTGCGCAGGCGGAAACTGACGGCTCCACTTCCAGAAGGAGTGGATCACCATCAGGAAGACCAGCAGGAGCATCAGGCTCCCGATCACGGGCTTCATCAGCGCTCCCCGACGGCGGAGCCGCCGCGCGAGAGCGCAAGCCTGCGGCCCGAAGCGGTGCCGTAGGTGAGTGCGGGACGATTGGAAAAGAGAAGATAGAGGGTCACGACCACCGTGAGGAAGAGGAGCCCCGTGGGCTCGCCAGCAAGCTCGATCGGAAGGCCGAGGTAGATCGTGCGCAGGACGGCGACGAGCGGGCCGCCGAGCCAGGCGCAGACGACGGCGGCGCCCAAGGCGACGGACGAGCGGCCGAAGACGAGCGCGCCGATCGCGATCAGCAGGAAGAACGAGGCGGCAAAGTCCGGAATGAGCGTCTGCGCGACGGGCCAGAGATAGTCGGTGCTCATCGAGATGACGCGCGCGGCCTCGCCCGCGGCGCGGCCGAAGTGATAGAGCGCGTTGACGGCCTCGACGATGAGAAGCACGATTGTGAAGAGCAGCAGGCCGCCGACCCCGCTCGGAATGCCCGGCACCTGATAGACGGGCGGAACGGCGCGAGCGATGCGGCGAATCGCCCAGACGGGCACGAGAACGGCGATCGCACAGAGCGCGATCATCAGCATGACCTGCATGCCGGAAAAGTGGACCACGGTGGTTTCCATCATGGTTTTCGACTCCAGAAAAGAGGCTCCTCAAGCGGAGCACAGCGGAGGCATTCTACACAAGGACATTCGTCCGAACTGCCTTCCGCACAGGGCGTTCAAAGATTTTTGCTTTTTGGGTATTCGGAATAAGTGGTTGATTTGAGAGGTTCAAACCAACCACAAAATATTCGCTTAGATGGTTGATAGATCAACGCCATAGTCAATGATGATGTCCTCTTCAAGCTCTGTGCGTTGAAGCAAATCAAAGAAGGAGAAGTTCTTCATGAACTTTGTTGTGTTGGATTTGAACGGCGAACTTCGGTTAGTGACTCGCCTGGTTTTGTGAGGGGTGGAAAACAGGATTTTCCCTCTAAGCACGTCAAACGAATAACCCCGGCCATCGCGGTTCTTATCGCGTATTTTGCGATTCAGAGACTCGGTCAAAGCGTTAGTGACTTCTTTCCCTGTAGCAAAATAATTCAGGATTTCATCTTCCCAGTTCCGGCTTGCTTTTACCAAGTCTGCCCAAATATCCAATTGTTTCTCTGGTATGGAACTTCGCCACGCTTCCAGCATTTGCTTAGCTTCATATGGATCGTTTGCAAGATCCCATATATCAAAAAAGCGCTCCTTTGTTTTGTATGCATCGAGTAGCTGAGGAAAGTTATTGAGCCAACCAGTCGAGGTCAATATTTCCGTGTCAGAGAGCGTGTTTTCGCGTTTAAGCAAGATCTTTCGATCTCCTTTGAGTTGTCGCCTTTCCGTGGATGTGAGGCTCTTGTGGAGCCCTTTACGGAGCTTCTCAAGGGCATCGTTTGCCATACGTGTAACGTGAAATTTGTCAACGACAATCAAGACATCTGGAAGGACTTCATGGAACGCTTGTCGATAGGGTCCCCACATATCCATGCTTGCGATCTCAATGTTCTTAGTGTCGTGATCCTTTAAGAACTTTTCAATCGTTGGTTTGTTTCGGTTTTCCAAAACATCGACAATGGTTTGTTGTCCGATGTTTGTGATGATCCCTCTGTACTTCCGATTCAGGAACAATTCGTCAACACCGATGATGGTTGGCATCTCCGGTTTATAGTCTTGATTGAGCGCCACGAGCCGTTGAGAGAAGATAGTGCGGACTGTCTTTTCGTCAACTCCTACGCGCTCTGCTAGAGCCTTATGGGTGCCATTAAAGGCTTCTCGCTCAATGTACTGATGAAGTCGTTCTGTCATCTTGGCATCGGGATGAATCCCAGGTAGCTCTGGTCTGAATGTCGAGCCACAAGACTTACATTGGAAGCGCTGTCGTGCAATCCACAACGTCACGGGCTTCCCGTGCACGGGTAAATCCATGACTCTTATGTCACGTGTCCCGTTTTTAACGAAGTCTCCGATGGTGCCACAGGAGGAACAGGCAACAGGAGAAGGTGGTTGGAGGTGGACATCGAATGCCACCCCCGCATCCTGCATGCCGATCACCTGATATCCGGGTAACTGGAAAGGATTTTCGGTCATGGTTGGTTCACTTTAGTTTCGGTGGGTCACAAGGTGCTTATAGCAACTCATCTCCTTGATGGAGTAGCCATGCTTCTCCAACGTCATCTCTAACAAAGGCAGGTGAAGCTCTGTCACCGCTTCGTAGAACTGTGCCGCTTTAGGCGAGTTCACTGTTTGCAGAAGACGCAGGATTAACTCAAGGTCAGGCCTAAACAAGTAGCGCCAGTAATACACGAAATGGGCGATACGCTCTGCCTCGAACCCCTCTAGAACCAAAGCACCTTCAGGGATCTCTGGCTGGGTCAACTGTGGTTTGAGCTCGCACGTGTGAATGAACGTGAGTGCAGCCTGAAGTTGCCCCTTGGTCAAGTCTTTGTAGCTTGCGATCTTGAAGTAGTCGTACAGGGCGTTGTAGATCGTTTGGTAGTGAATCGAGCTATTCTTTGCGCGGGATTTCACAGCCTTGCGGATCTCGTATTGCTCTTCAGTGGAAAGCGTGTTCGATGCCGTGGCCACTTCATAATGGCCGTTCTTGCGGATGGCGGGAAGAACTTCGGACGTAACCCAACGCTTGAAGCGCTTGGCAGATTCGAGCTTGGAGCCGAAGATCAGAGCGTAGAGGCCGGACTCGTTGACGCAGTTGACCAACTGACGGCCACCGTTCGTTTCGATTTCGGACTTGAAGAGGTCTTCTGGGTCGACTCGGTCATTGACAGTGCGAACAAGGTTTTGATAACCGAGCGCTTTTGCAATGTCGTTGGCAACGAAAAGGGGAAATTCGGACGTACCGAGTGTGCGGACTTGAATATTCTCGAACGAGAAAATCGCTGGTGCTGTCATTTCAGACTCCTAAGATTCAATGTAGAACCCTGCAACCCGACGCCAATCGGGTGGGCAGGCGTTGCAGGTTGGCGTACCGCTCTTAGGAAACGGCCTCCCGAAGGAGCCTGCAAGCCTTCCCGTAAGGAGTCTTGCAAAGGGGGTACTGATTTGGTACTCCCTTTTTCAGGGGGTCGCGTTTTACGACCTCCTACGATCAGCCAACAAAAAAAGCCGCTACACAACTAGTGGCGGCTGACCGCCTAAGATTCAGGACGCCAATCCCGACCACATCTTTTTCATGTGGTGAGGAAAGTATGCACCAAAAGTGGCCACGTGTCAACCATTCCGCCCGTTGTGAAAAATAATTCTCACCACGGCATATCAACCATTAAATCCGATTACCCTGCTTTTTTCTCAGGGCACGTCCGGACCGTCTTCTGCGGCGTCAGGATGCGAAAGGCGCTCAAGCAGGCCACAGAGCTCGCCCTCGGCGTGGCGCCCGCAGCAGGCGCCCGCGAGCGAGCAGAGCTGCTCGCGCAGCCGCCTGAGCTCCGCCATGCGCGCCTCGACCGCCTCGAGGTGCCTGTGGATCATCACGTGCGCGCGGTCGGCCCCCTCGGGACTCCCGTCCTCAATGCTCTCGAGCAGCGAGCGGATCTCGTCGAGACTGATGTCGAGCGTGCGGCAGTGCCTGATGAACTCGAGCCTGCCGACATGGACCTCGCCGTAGTCGCGGTAGTTGTTCGCAAAACGCCTGGGCGCGGGCAGAAGTCCCATCCGCTCGTAGTAGCGGATCGTCTCCGCCGTGTGCAGCGTGCGCCTGGCCAGTTCGCCGATCTTCATGACTCGTCCCTGAAAAAATAATGCTGATTCGCATTATCGCAAAAAAACGCTTGACCTTGTAGCGACTTCAGGGTGTGTAATGCCATCCATCAGTAATTCACGACGGACCTCGTCCGCAGAACAATCATGTCCACTCTGATCATCTCCATCTCCGCCATGTGCTGCCCCGCCGAGGGCGGTCCCGTCGAGCAGGTCCTCAGGGCCGCTCCGGGCGTGGCGGACGTCACGCTCGACTACTCCACCCGCACGGCCAGGGTCACGGGCGACAGGATCTCGGGCGAAGCCCTGCTTGAGGCGCTCCTCTCCATCGGCATGCCCGGCGAACTTGTCGTCACGGGCGCAAGGCGCATCGTGCTCTCCGTCCCCGAAATGGACTGCCCCGTCGAGGCGGACGAGATTCAGAAGGCCTTTGCGGCCGCAGGGATCACGGGCGCGGACTTCAACGTGATGACCCGCACCGTCACCCTCTCGGGCGACGACGATCTCGAGGCCGCCGCAGTGCGCTCCGTCGAATCCTGCGGCTACACGGCAAAGGCCGCAGCCTCGGGCCCCAGGACGATCGAAAGCGCGCCGATTCCCTGGGCGCTCTACATCACCGCCCTCTTCGTCGCCTTCATGTCCGAAGCGGTCGAGCTTGTGAGTGAATACTCGCCCGGACTCATCCCGCTCGAGCACGGCACGATCGACCTCATCACGCTCGCACTTGCCGTCGTCGCTATCCTGATGGCGGGGCTCGAGGTCTTCAAAAACGGCGTTCTGGCGCTCGTTCACCGCAACCTCAACATGAACGCCCTGATGGCGGTGGCCGTCGTGGGCGGCGTGCTCATCGGCGCCTGGCCCGAAGCCGCCATGGTGATGGTGCTCTTCCAGATTTCAGAGTCGATCGAGCAGCTCTCGATGACGAAGGCCCGCCGCTCCATCCGAGACCTGATGAGCGCCGCCCCCGAGACGGCCGAGGTCAAGGACGGCCGCAGCTGGCGCAGGGTCCCCTCGTCCGATGTGGGCGCGGGCGCCGTCGTGCGCGTGGGACCGGGCGACCGCGTGCCGCTTGACGGCAGGATCGTCAGGGGCGCGACCGCGCTCGACCAGTCCATGGTGACGGGCGAAGGCATGCCCGCCGAGAAGTCCGAGGGCGACAACGTCTGGTCGGGCACGGTGAACCTCACCTCCACGATCGAGGTGATGGTGACTGCGGCTGCGAGCGAGAGCCTCTCGGCCCGCATCATCGACGCCGTCGAGAACGCCCAAGCCTCGAAGTCTCCCGTGCAGCGCTTCGTCGACCGCTTTGCAGCCGTCTATACGCCGATCGTCTTCTTCATCGCGGCCGCCGTCGCAATCGTGCCTGGCCTCGTGACGGGCGAGTGGAGCACGTGGATCTACCGCGCGCTCTGCCTGCTCGTCATCTCCTGCCCCTGCGCGCTCGTGATCTCGACGCCCGTAACCGTCGTCTCTGCGCTCGCCACGGCCACGCGCTGCGGCCTGCTCATCAAGGGCGGACTCTATCTTGAGGAGATCGGAAGAGCGTCGTGTAGGGAAAGAGTGTAGATCTCGGTGGTCG
>OBLO01003276.1_pt1 | contig 11732 bp, 10 predicted proteins | sample 1519401 | NCBI WGS metagenome assembly OBLO01 (sample SAMEA2602897, study PRJEB22501) | metagenome | reverse complement strand
GCCATATCCCACAGCGGCAGGCTGGCCACCGCGCCCGTGCCCTCGCCCAGGTGCAAATCTGCGGTGATCAGCGGCTTTTTGTGGAGCGCATCCAGCACCAGCCGGGCGGCGGGTTCGCTGGAAGCATGGCTGGCAAACACGGCCTTGGCCGCAGCCGGGCACAGCCGCACCGCGCACAGCGCCGCCACACCGCTGATGAAGCCGTCCATGATGACAGGGATTTTTTCCAGCGCACCGCCCAAAAACACGCCGCACAACCCGGCGATATCGAACCCGCCCAACGCAGCCAGCACGCCCAGCGGGTCCGCGGCATTGGGGTGGTTGACCGCAATGCCGCGCTCGATCGCATGAATCTTGCGGTGCAGCCCCTCGTCGGACAGGCCCGCGCCGCGCCCTGCCATCTCTGCAGCCGGGCGGCCCAGCAGCACCACCGCCACCGCGCTGGACGTCGTCGTGTTGCCGATGCCCATTTCCCCAGTTGCCAGCAGCTGCACGCCATTCTGCTTCTGGGTGCGCACCAATTCAATACCCGCCGCGACAGCCTGTACAGCCTGTTCACGGGTCATAGCCGGGCCTTGGGTAAAGTCCCGCGTGCCCGGGGCCACGCGGCGATCCACCGCGCCGGGCACAGGTACACCCGCAATGCCCATGTCCACAGGGACGACCTCGCAATGGGCCGCAGCCGCCATACAGCAGACGCTGGTGCGGCGGGCGGTCAGGTTTTCGAGCACCGCCCGGGTCACACTGGCGTCGGTCTGGCTGACCCCCTGCGCCACAACGCCGTTGTCGGCGCAAAGCACCAGCACGGCACGGCGGGTGAAGTCGGGCGTGGGGTCGCCGGTCAGCGCGGCGGCAGCCTCGACCATCGTTTCTAACTGGCCCAGTCCGCCCAGCGGTTTTGCCAGCGCGGCCCAGTGGGCGTGTGCGGCGGCGCGGGCGGCCTCGTCGGGCGGGGCCACGGTTTTAAGCAGGTTTTTTAGTTCCGTTTCGGTCATGGTCGTTCCTTTATATAATGTTCGGCGGCGCACACAAAGCGCTGCGGCAGCGGTGTCCCCGCCCAGTACAGATGTGGGAATCCAGCGTAGATATGTGCATTGGCAAACCCACACGCCCATTGCCGCCCATTAGCCTTGGCGGCAGTCAGCGCGTCTCCGTTGGCAGTGGAATCCCAGTGGTGAAACTCGTGGGCCGGGATGTGCTCTCCCGCCGCAAACAGCATACTGTCAGTGCGGGCAGTCAACGTTGCGTAGCCAAACCGCATGAGCCGTCCAACTTTAACCCCCTGTCCGGGCAGCACACCCGCCATTGGGTGGGGCGTGCCGTTGGCATCCTCCAGCGTTTGCCCCAGATAGAGAAAGCCGCCGCACTCGGCCACGGTGGGCAAGCCGCTCTCTACTGCGTTTTTTATGGCGCGGCGCATCGGCGCGTTGGCGGCCAGCTGGGCGGCGTACAGTTCGGGGTAGCCGCCCGGCAGGTACAGCCCTCCGCTGTTTTCCGGCAAGGCCGCATCTGTCAGCGGGCTGAAAAAGCACAGCTCCGCGTCGTTTTCCCGCAAGGCTTCCAGCGTTTCCGCATAGGTGAAGCAGAACGCGGCATCCTGCGCCACGGCGATGCGCACCCGGGTGGCGGGAAAATTCTGTGGTATGGCGGCCGGGGCGGGGCGGCCGCAGAGCTTTTCCAAAAGCGCCCAATCGATGCCGCGCTGGGCGGCGTCGGCCAGCAGTGCAATCTTGCGCTGCAAGTCCGTAATCTCAGCGGCGGTTTTCAGCCCCAAATGGCGGCTCTCAATGGCAGCCTCGGGCAGCGGCGGCAGGTAGCCCACCGCCGGCAGGCCGGTCTCTTTTTCCAGCATAGGGCGCAGCATTTTGTACAGGCTTTCCTTACAGTCGTTGAGCAAAATTCCTGCGATATGGTGCGGCGTGCGAAACGCCATCAGCCCCCGCAGCTCGGCCGCCAGCGTCAGGCTGGCCCCTTTAGGCCGCACGACGAGCAGGGCAGACAGATTCAGCGTATCCGCCAGGTGCCACGCGCTGGCCGTGTCGGTCACACCGCCCAGGCCGTCATAGTAGCCCATGGCCCCCTCGACGACCGCCGCGCCGTGGCCCGCCGCGTGCCGGGCGTAGAGTTCCCGCACCGTTTCCGGTTTTGAGAAAAACAGATCCAGGTTGTGGCTTTCCACGCCCAGCACGGCGCGGTGGAACATCGGGTCGATGTAGTCCGGCCCGGATTTGAAGGCGCAGGGAGCCAGCCCGCGGGCCTGCATGGCTGCCAGCAATGCACAGGCAGCCGTTGTTTTTCCGCTGCCGGAGCGCGGCGCGGCCAAAACCAGTTGCAGCATATTACTCCCTCGCGATCAAAAATACCGGGTTATTTGCCATCAGCAGATGTAGGCTGCCCGCCGCCCTGCTGCGGCTGACGGCAATCTGCGTGACCTGGGCAGTCAGGCCATGGGCGGTCAGTGCGGCGACGGCCTGCTGCAAAGTTTCCAGCGCAATGGCGCTGATGCAGAGCCGCGCGGCAGGGTTGGCCGCCAGCGCGGCGTCCACGATGGCACGCAGATTGCCCTTGGTCCCGCCGATGAACACGGCGTCCGGGGCAGGCCAATCGGCCAGGGCTTCCGGCGCCAGCCCTTGGGTAAGGTGCAAATTTTGCACGGCAAATTTTGCGCGGTTCTGGCAAACCAGCTCACACGCATCGGCGTCACATTCAGCGGCATAAACGCGGCCTTCGGGCGCAGCCAGCGCCATTTCCACACTGACACTGCCGGTGCCCGCACCCACATCCCACAGGGTATCGTTCGGGCGCACGGCCAGCTTTGCCAGCACGGCGGCGCGGACCTCCTGCTTGGTCATCGGCGTTTTGCCGCGGAGAAACACTTCATCCGGCAGGCCGGGGGCGCGGCGCGGCGGCGCGGGGCAGCGCTCCGCCAGCAGCACGCTCAGCGGCGCGAACTGCTGCTGCGCCAACGCGGCCACTGTGTCGGTCACAAGGCGCTGGGCATCGCTGCCGAGGTTTTCCCCCACGGTCGCTATGACCTCGCCGTACCCGGCTGCTGCCAGCCGGGCGCAGAGTGTCGCGGGCGTCTCACTGCCGCCTGTCAGGAAGAACGTTGGCACGCCCTTTTGGCACGCAGCTACCGGATCGCAGGCGCAGCCGTGGGCCGATACGAGCTGCCAATCCTGCCAGGGGCGGCCCAGTGCCGCCGCCAGCAGCTGCACGCTGGACACGCCCGGCTCCACCGTATAGGGGGTACCTGCGGCGTCCAATGCACGGCAGAGTGCCCCCGCCCCGGAGTAAAACCCGGTGTCCCCGCTGAAAACGACCGCCGCCCGCTCGCAGCCGGCCTCTTGCAGCAGTGCGCAAATTTCGTCCGTTTTGTAGAGGGCGGTTCGGTTGTCGGTGCATCCATCGGGCAGGTTTTGCAGCAGGCGGCGTGCCCCAATGATCAGCCCCGCGCCTTGCAGTGCGGCCAGCCCGCGCACCGTCAGGCCTCCGGGTGCCCCACTACCCATGCCCACCAATGTGATCCTCATAAAATCTCCCTGCATCGCTGTAAAATCGTTTCGGCGCTCTCGCCCTGCTCCTCCGGGCGGCGCAGCACGATGAGCTGTACGCCGCACTGCGCAGCGGCTTCGGCCTTTTCGGCAAAGCCGCCTGCGACCCCGCCGTCCTTCGTAACCATATAGGAGATGCGGAACTGGCGCAGCAGCGCGGCGTTCAGTTCCTGGGTAAACGGCCCCTGCATCGCAAGGATATTGCGATGCGGAATGCCCGCCGCTTCGCACGCAGTGATGCCTGCCAGCGTCGGCAGCACCCGGGGGTACAGCCGCGCCGGGTCCAGCACCGCGAAGGCGGGCAGTTCCTTGGCCCCGGTCGTCAGCAGGACATTTCCGGGTTTGTCCGCCAGGTAGGCGGCGGCCTGGGCGGCGGTTTGCAGTGTCACACTGCCCGCCGGCAGGGCGCTGGCCGGGCGCAACAGGCGGTGATATTCCACCCCCACAGCCTGGGCCGCTGCACGGATATTGCGCGTTGCCTCCGTGGCATAGGGGTGGGTCGCGTCAACGCAGAGCGCCGCACCGCGCAGCAATGCCGCCATCTCGTCAGCGGTCAGCCGACCGGCGCAGACTGTGATGCCCTCGGTGTTTCCCTGCTCCTCGGCACCGATATCGGTCGCCACGCAGACCGTGACCGCCGCGCCCAGCGCCGCCACCTGGCAGGAGAGAGCGCGGCCCTCGGTCGTGCCGCTGAAAATTACCACATTCATACGCCGTGATACCCCCTGGGCGTCACCATTCTGCCGCGCAAATTCTGCGTAGCATCGTTTCCTATATACACCGTCGTGAACATATCCACCGGCGTGCTTTCGAGTTCGGCCAATGTCAGCAGCCTTGCGGTCTGGCCGTCACGGCCTATGTTGCGCACAATGCCGCAGACCATCTCGGGGTGCTTGCCGTTTGCCAGCAGGACGCGCACGGCCTTGGCAAGGTAGTCGGCGCGGCCCCTGGACGACGGATTGTAGAGCGCCACGCAGAAGTCCCCCGCCGCCGCGCAGGCCAGCCGCTTTTCAATCACTGCCCAGGGCGTCAGCCGGTCGGACAGCGAGATGACGCAAAAATCATGCGCCAGCGGTGCGCCCAGCACGGCCCCGCCGCTCAATGCCGCGGTCAGGCCGGGGACGATTTCGACTTCTACGTCCGGGTAGTTCCCTGCCAGCTCCAGCAGCGGGCTTGCCATGCCGTAGACCCCCGCGTCGCCAGAGCAGACCAGCGCCACTGTTTTACTGCGCTGCGCTTTTTCCAACGCCCAGCGGCAGCGGTCGATTTCCCGCGTCATGCCGGTGGCGTAGACCTCTTTTTCAGGGAACAGCGGCCGCACCAGATCGATGTAGACCGTGTAGCCGCAGAGCACATCGGCATTTTGCAGCGCGGCCCGGGCCTGGGCGGTCAAAAACTGCGCGCTGCCGGGGCCCAGGCCCACCACATACACAAGGTTACGGTTCATCATTTTTCCATCTCCAGTCCGGGGCAAAGGGCGCACATGCCACCGCGAAGGTCACGCCGTCGTGCGCCCACTTCGGGAGCAGCAACTCACCGCCCGACGCCAGCACCGCCGCGCGTTCACAGACATTGTCCACGCCGGTGACGCTCTGCACAAAATTGGACGCCGTAAAATTCCCCGGTGCCGTGCGCAGTTCATCGGCGGTATAAAAGTCCATGGGCCAGCCGTGGGCATGGCAGAACGCCGCCAGGCCCGGCTCATCCCGTTTCAAATCGATGCTGGCGGCCTGCATAATGCCCTGCAGGGCCAGACGATGTTCCGCACAGAACGCCGCAAACACGGCTTCCAGCTTTTCCGCTGATGTGCCGCGCTTGCAGCCGATCCCCAGCGCCGCAATGCGTGGGACGACGTGCAAGGCTTCGCCCCGGGGCGTCAGCGTCAGCGCAAAATCTGCGCAGTCGGCGGTGTCGGTGGGCATCACACCTGCGGGCGGGGTACCCTGAATGGGCCAATCGGCGGCATAGCGCACCGGCTCACCCGCCAACAGTGCGCCGCTGATTTTCTTGATGCGCTCCGGCTCGGCCACGGCGCAGTTCTGGCGCCTGGCCCATTCATCCACAGCAAAAACGCCGCGCCCATCGGTGGCCGTCGTGATGACCGGCACCGCGCCGCAAACCGCCGCCAGCAGCCGTGCCAGGTCGTTTGCGCCGCCCAGATGCCCAGACAACAGCGGGATAGCAAACTGACCGCCCTCGTCCAGTACCACAACGGCAGGGTCAGCGGCCTTGCTGCGGCAATGGGGCGCGATGGCCCGCACCGCAATTCCGGCAGCCCCCACAAAAATCAGTGCATCACTTTGTGCAAACTGCCGGGCCGTCCAGTCGGCCAGCGGCACGCCGTCTGCGCCGCCGCGGGCCACACTGCCAGGGCACGCGGCCGCCAGCCGCTGCGCCAACGCCAGCCCCCGCGCCGTGAAGGCGATATACGCGCAAATCATGCGTCGGTCCCCCTGCGGAACGCAGTGGTGAACGCCGGGTCGTAGAGCTTGCTGCGATCGTACCGCGCGGCGAGGAAGTCCCCCACGACGATGAGCGCGGTTTTGGTGATGCCGGCCTCGCGGGTGCTCTGCGCCAAATTTCCAACGGTGCAATGTACGATTTTTTGTTCCGGCCAGGTGGCCTTGTAGACGACGGCGGCGGGGGTCTGTACCGTATACGCACCCTGCAGAAGCGCGGCCTGGACTTTTTCCACAAGGCCGATGGAGAGGAAAATCACCATCGTGGCCCCATGGGCGGCCAGCGCGGCCAGCCGCTCCCCCTCCGGGACCGGGGTGCGGCCCTCCATCCGGGTGATGATGACGGTCTGGCTGACACCGGGCAGGGTGTACTCGGCATTCAGTGCCGCCGCCGCGCCGCAAAAGCTGGACACGCCGGGGGTGTCGTCATAGGGAATGCCTGCGGCGTCCAATGCGTCCATCTGCTCACGAATTGCGCCATACAAGCAGGGGTCGCCCGTGTGGAGCCGTACGGTTGTTTTGTGCGCTGTTTCGTTCTCTTTCATCACGGAAAGCACCTGTTCCAGCGTCATTTCCGCGCTGTTGTAAATGGCGCAGTCCGCCTTTGCAAGCCCCAGCAGCGCCGGGTTGACTAGGCTGCCCGCGTAGATGATGCAGTCCGCCGTTTGCAGCAGCGCCGCACCGCGCCGGGTGATGAGATCCGGTGCGCCGGGGCCAGCCCCCACAAAATGTACCATGTCAGGCTCCTTTCCACGTTTTCAACAGTGTATCGGCGGTTTTTGTCTGGCCCAGCGGCCCCGCCTGGTTGGAGAACAGCACCGCCCCCACCCGAAACGCCTCCGCCGCGCGGCGGTCTATATGCGTTTGGATGGCATCCAGTAGGCTTGCCACGACCGGCTCGCGCAGGTTGGCAGCGTCCAGAATTTCCAGGCATGCGTCGGTAGTTGCTGCGTCCATCAGGGCGCGGCAGGTGGCCGCATCCGCCCCGCAGAGCGCCGCATGGGCGCAGAACAGCTCAGTGCGGCAATCAGCCTGTTTGGAGTGGGTGTTCATAATGCCGCCCGCCAGCTTGACCAGCTTGCCCACATGGCCGACGAGCAGCACTTCCGCAAAGTGTTCGGTTGCCACCATATCCAGCGCTTCACCGACAAAATTTGAGATTTTGACGACGGGAATTCTGGCCAACTCCGGCATATGCGCAGCCAGATAATCCAGCCCATAGTTGCCGGGGGCCAGGATCAGGCGGCGGCTTTTCAGCGCGGCCTGATGGATTTCGATTTGCAGCGTGTCCAAAAGCGCCTGCTGGCTCATCGGCTCAACGATACCGCTGGTACCCAGCACAGACAGCCCGCCCTCGACCCCGATATGCGGGTTGAAGGTGCGCTTGGCCGCAGCCGCGCCGCCCTTGATGGAGACAGTGACCGCGAAGCCGCCGCCATAGCCCACGGCGTCAGCCTCCCGCAGCAGCGCCTCGGTGATCATCTGGCGCGGCACATGGTTGATGGCTGCCGCACCCACCGGCTGATCCAGCCCGGGCTTTGTCACGCGGCCCACACCTGCGCCGCCGTCGATGGTGACAGTGCGCGGCGCATCCGGCAGCAGCGTGACCGCGGCAACGACCGGCAGGCCGGTGGTGGCGTCGATATCGTCGCCGCCGTCCTTGACAATGGCGCATTCTGCGCCGTCCGCCGTGGGGCGGCAGAACTGCGGCGCGACCTCGACCACGATGCCCTTGGGGGTGCGCAGGCCGACAGATTCCGGCACATGGCCGGTCAGCAGCAGCCGCGCCGCCCCCGCCGCCCCCAGCGCCGCACAGGTGCCGGTGGTGTAGCCGCAGCGCAGCAGCTTTTGCCCGCTGCGGATATAGTGCTCAAACTTTGGCTTTGTATCACCATTTTTAAACAGCATGGCGTACTGTTCGGCAGTCAAATCAAACAGTCTGCGGATGTTCTGCTCGGCAAAGGCCTCCTGCGGCGTCAGCACGCCGGATACCCCGGACGGCGCAACGCAGACGACGGCATCGGCCAGCTTTTGCGCCAGTTCCAACTCGTGCAGCGTCACGATGATAGCGACGTTTTTTCCATGGGCCAGCGTTTGCAGTATGGCCATCAGCTCCGCTTTGCCTTTTGCGTCCAAAAACGACGTAGGCTCATCCAGCAGCAAAATCTCCGGTTGCTGGCAGACGGCACGGGCCAGCAGCACGCGCTGGCGCTGGCCGTCGCTGATCTTGGTAAAATCCCGGTCAGCCAGCGGTGCGGCCTGCACCAGTTCCAGCGCGGCCCGCACCTGCTGTTTGTCGGCGGCAGAGAGCACACCCAGCCGCCCGGTGTAAGGGTAGCGCCCGGCAGCAGCCACGTCAAAGCAGGTCGTCAGTTCGGTGCGGGCCGTGTGGGGCAGCATCAGCGCCAGCTTGCGGGCGCGGGCGTTGGGGGTGTAGGCGGCCAGGTTTTGCCCGTCCAGCAGCACCGCACCGCCCTGTGTGGGCAGCTGCGCCGCCAGCGTCTTTAATAAGGTGGACTTGCCCGCGCCGTTGGGGCCGATGAGGGCCAGTATCTTGCCGCGCTCAGCGTGCAGGGCAATGTCCCGCAGCAGCGGTGCGCCATAGCCGATGGCGAGGGCCTGTGTTTCGCAATAGCTCATGCTGCCCCCTCCCCGCTGTGGCGGCGGACAAGCAGCCAGATGACCACCGGCGCACCGAACACCGCCGTGACCGAGCTGATCGACAGTTCTGTCGGCGCAAACAGGCTGCGGGCGATCAGGTCACACAGCAGGCAGAACGCCGCGCCGCCCAGAGCGCAGCCGGGCAGCACATACAGCGGTTTTGCACTGCCCAGCGTTTGTTTTACCAAATGCGGCACCGCGATACCCACAAAGGATATCGGCCCGGCAAACGCCGTGACGCAGGCCGCCAGCAAACTGGACAGCAGCACCAGCACCACCGAAAACACCCGCACCGGCACACCGACGCTGGCGGCGTAGCTTTCGCCCATCTGGTAGGCAGCCATCGGCTTGGAGAGCAGGAACGCCGCTGCCAGGCAGGGCAGCACAATGGCCGCTGCCGTGGTGACGTTGCCCCAGGTCATGCCAGAGAAGCTGCCCATCGACCAGTTGTGAAGGTTGACAATGTTGGAATCCTGCGCGAAGGCCACGACGATATCCGTGACCGCCGAGCAGATGTAGCCGATCATGACGCCGCAGATGACCAGAATACTCATCCGCTGCACGCGGCGCGCCACAGCCAGCACAAACAGCATGGCCGCCATGGCCCCGGCGAAAGCCGCCAGAATCAGCGTCCATGAGTTGGTGAGCAGCCCGCGGTTGAGGAACACGACCATCGTCAGCGCGACGGCCAACTTGGCCCCGCTGGAAATGCCCATAACGAACGGCCCCGCAATGGGGTTGGCAAAGAATGTTTGCAGCAGGTAGCCCGCCGCCGACAAAGCCGCGCCCAGCAGCACGACCATAACCGCCCGGGGCAGCCGCAGCTGGTACAGGATGTTGGCGGTCAGCGCATCGGGGGTGCGGCCCAGCAGTGCGGCCACGACCTGCGCCGGGGAAAGCGCCACGCTGCCCCAGAAGAGATTGAGTGCAAACAGTGCCAGCAGGGCCGCCGCCATGGCGAAATATGCGATTGTCAGGCGTGTTCGGGTGTGCATGGTATCGTCCTTATTGCAGTTTCGTCAAAAATTTCAATTCATCGGCATTGGGGTTGCCCTCGGTGAACACCTTATTCATGTCCAGGATCAAATCCGGCAGTTCCATACTCTGCTGGAAAAGGCTCTGCGCGGTACACCAGACATTGCCGCTTTGCACAGCCTTGAAGTCGGCCAGCATCGGGCATTTGGCAATCAATTCATCGATAGAGCGTAGTTCACCCTCAATCGTGCTGTTATAAATCAGCACGTCGGCATCCTTGGCCCCGGCGTAGAAATCTTCCAGCGAAATATTCACGGTCGCCAGGTTGTTGCCGCTATCGGTCAAATCGGCAAAGGCGTAACTGCCGCCCGCCATCTTGATCATTTCGGCAACGTAATCGCCGCCTTTGCGCACAGTGGCAAGGTTGTTGGAGGTGATGGAGAAAAACGCGACGGTCTTGCCGGTGGGGGCTTCGTCCGCCAAAGGGGCGATGCGCTGCTCGGCATCCGCAAAAACACGCTCTGCTTCGTTGGTTTTGCCCAGCAAAATGCCGTAGAGCTTGACCCATTCCATGCGGGCCAGCGGACCGCTCTCGTAGCTTGAGCGTTCGACCAGCACCGGCACACCGAATTTTTCCAGCTGCTCCTTCACCTCGGGGGTGTGGTAGATCATCGTGTTTTCGATGGCAAGGCCGCAGTCGGCGGCCAAAATCGTCTCGTAATCCGGGGCGCTGTACTTGCCCGCGTAGACAATTTGCCCCTGTTCCATGGCGGTGCGGGCAGCGTCGAGATACCAGTTTTCGGCCTGCGTGCCGGAGAGTGCCACCGCCCCCAGCCCACCAATGCTGATGATGGGGTCCATGGCGGAGGAAGAAACGAGGTAGATATTCTCGATAGGCTGCTGCAAAACGACAATGTCGTCGTCCAGTTCGGCGGGCACGGCGGCCCCTTCGGGTACGACCAGATAGCGGCTGCCGTCGATGGTGATAAGGCTGTACCCGCCCGCGCATTCGTCCACCGTGAACTGCTGCGCATAATCGAGAGGGTAGCGGCTTTCTATCGCAAGTGCGTCGGTTTTTGTTGGTTCCGATGCCGCCGCGCAGCCTGCCAGCAGCAGGGCGGGCAGGGTCAAAAGTAAAGTGCGCTTCATTCGGCTGCAGTCAGCGTTGCGCTGTCAAAAGTCAGCGTGTAGTCGATCTCGTGCGGGGTGCTCATGGCGACAGTGTCTGCCGTGACGGCCAGCGCCGTGTCCAGTGCGGTGACAGGGATCTCAAACGTGGAATTTCCTTCGGTGTTCGTGGGCAGGTACTTTTCACCGTCGATGAGCATATAGTCGTAGTTCGGGCTGCTCCACACGATGGTGGCGGTCATCGCGCCGTCGGCCACGGTCAGGGCGGCAGGGCTTTCGACGGTAGCGCGGCCGCTGCCGCCTTCCAGCGTCACGGCACAGGTATAGCTGCCGTCGGCGGGTGCCTCAGCGGAGGCTGCGGTCTCGTCAGCGGCGGGCTGGGCATCGGCCACACTGACGGTATGGTCGTACCAGGTGCCCTTGGTGCCCAGGATGGCCAGCTGGAAGTCGGTATCCACGGCCTGCACCGGGATATCAAAGCCGTAGACTTCGTCGCTGGTGCCGTCGGAGTACGTCACGGTGTCAACGGTGGGCTGCAGCCAGTCGCTCTCGTGGTCGGGGGCGTCGGCGGCCATGCCAAGGTACAGGTTGACGATTTTCTGGGATTGCAGGCTGACGTGGAACGTCATAACGCCGTTTTCCACAGTCAGGGTACCCATGCCGTCCACGGCCTCGCTGGCATGGAACATACTGCTGTCGGTCTTGAACTCGGCGGTGTAAACGCCGTCGGGCAGGGCGGCGGCAGGGGCCTCGGTGGCTTCGGGGGCGGTCTCCACGGTGGAGGCAGCCGCGGATGCACTCTCGGCGGTGGTGGATGCGGATGCGCCGCAGCCCGCCAGCAGCAGGGCGGCCAGTGTGATGGATGCGAGTTGGCGTTTTTTCATGGTTACCTTCCTGTCTCTATTCTAACATATATAAATTAAGGGAACACCGCACGGCAGGGGCCGCGCATGGG
>OBLO01003272.1_pt1 | contig 11742 bp, 10 predicted proteins | sample 1519401 | NCBI WGS metagenome assembly OBLO01 (sample SAMEA2602897, study PRJEB22501) | metagenome | reverse complement strand
TATCTGTGACAGATCAATATATTAAAGATAGTTATAAAGGGCAAAAAGGATATACTCTGAATCGTACTTCTACAACAAAATTTAATAAAAACGGAATTTCAAGCGGCTCTATCATTGGAATTGCCCAAAGCAAACTTGGTTCCAGATATTATTGGGGAAAACAAGGTCCTGATGAATTCGATTGTTCTGGCTTTGTATATTGGTGTTATCGACAGGCCGGTGCAACAGGTCCATATATGACTACATTTGGTCTTGTTGCGAAATTTGCCGGAACAAAATATGAAGTAAATGATAAGAATGATTTACAGCCAGGAGATGTCATTATTTGTAACGGTATCCAGCATGTTGTTTTCTATTTTGGAAACGGACAAACAATTGGATGCTCAGGAGGGGGTTCCGGAACACATGGCGATAATCCAAACGCATGTGTAAAATTTCAAAATTATGAACAAACATATAAACATAATACTACCCATATCTTTCGCATACCGGTAGAAGCATATTAGGAAAGGAGATAATATTGACAAAGAAATACTTAAGAAAAGGAAATGGCGAAATGATAGGTTTTACTGCCGTTGCTTTGATCATATTATGTTTGGTTGTTTCTTTATGTGCATTTATTCAGTTTTCATATGGATTATATGATATTAATAAAATGCTTATGCCTGCAAGCAGAGCAGCGGCTGTATGTACAAGTATGGAAGATGCGCAAAAACAGGCACAGTTAGTAGCTGAAAGCGAAAGCACAGACAAAAATATAGAGAATATAAAAGTATCTGTTGAATATGCCGATGGATACTCAAAATGGGAATCAGGAACATGTATCGTTGTAACAGTAAAAGCGAAAATAAAAACGTTAGATCCTTATATTACAACAGGTGAGCATGGGAAAAAGGCCGTTGTCACTGTAGAAAATCTGGATGGATTAAGTGGTTCAAATTGTCAGGAACAGGTATTCAATTACTTAAAACAGAATGGTTTTACAGATGAGGCTGCCTGCGGGGTATTAGGAAATATTGAACAGGAAAGCGGATTTGATTCTACGAAATTACAAGGTAACGGTCCGGCCGCCGGATTATTTCAATTGGAAAATTATAAAACAAAGAGCGGTCGATGGAAGAATCTGGATACATTTGCCCAGGCAAGAGGAAAAACGTGGGATAATCTAGCGTGTCAGCTCGATTTTATGATATATGAATTATCTGGAGGAGAATCAACTGCAACATCCAAAATGCAACATATGTATCCGAATGGTATTAACGGATTCAAGCAGGAAACAGATATAGAAAAGGCAACGAAGAATTTCGAAGAATCATATGAGCGTGCTGGTATTCCGGCAATGGCTAATAGATATGCAGCTGCTCATAGATATTATAGTCAATTTCACAGATGATAAATTTGTGCGATTTCTTTTCTATCATACTATATATGAATGGTTAAACAACATATGCTTTTTCCAGCCTGTATTTTCAGGCAGAAATACACAATAATTTTAGTAGAAGGGAGTTTTTATTATGCAAAGTAAAGAGGCAAATTCAATGATGGAAAAATTAAAAGCGTACACGAATAATTTTATACATGACGAATCAGGAATGGAAGTTATTCAGGCGGCCGGCATTGTGGTGATTTCTGTTTTCTTACTGAGTCTTTTATTAAAAGTAGGAACAACGATTGGAGATTACATAAATAAAGCTAATGACACAGCAGATGAAAAATTCAATGACACGATGAATAAAATTCCACAGTAAGAAAATAACCCCTCCTCAACACACAAGGAGGGGTTATTAAATAGGGAGGAGATTAATAGTGAAAATAAGAAAAATGCTTATATTATCCATGACTTGTCTTGCTTCAAGCACGCTTATGTGTGTTTCGCATGTTTATGCTGATACAAATGCAAATATTAATGTAGGTGAATCTGTAGGAATGGTATCTAATGGAAATCAAGGAACGGAATCATCTGGTCACGGTAACAAAAATACAACTTCTAGTAGCGGCAGTTCTTATCATTCCACACAGGCAGAGTTAAATGCAAACAATGAAAAACAATCAGCTTTGGATGCAATAAAAAAATGGAAGGACCTTGCTTCATCCATGGATGAGACAAAAAATGGTCAAAAGATTGGTTACAATATCAATGGATGGGATCCAGATATTTTATTAAAAGGATATACAACAATTGCAAGAAATGATATTCAAAATTTCTTATCGCATATTGATAATTTTTCAGGATATCTTGGACAGGATAATGTAGATGCATTTTATAATACCCAGTCAGAAAGGAATGGTACACTTCCCAAAAGAAAGCTTGATGCTAAAACAGATATAAAATCTTTATCGAAAGATAAAGTAAAAAAAATAAAGAAAGCAATTGCAAAAAATGAAAATCTATATGCCAGTGAAACTATGCGGTCTCTTGCAACATTAGATGGAACCGGACAAAAATTCTCTTTTGAGCAGCAGAATACGCCATACTTCGCAATTAGTGGAACCAGCACTGGAGGAAGAGGATTTTATCAAGGAATACGAAATGATTTGTTGTGGAAAGGAATGAATGATTCTTATAGCTGGATAGGAAGATTTCAGGATTGGCAAAATCGTTTTGGAAGTACATCAGGAAATTCAGCAGGAAATCATATAAGTTCTGAATCGGGAAGTTCTTCATCAAATCAGATGGAAGACTATGCAGATGTTGTCTATTTGAAAGACTATCATATTTATGAAGTACAGGATGATCAAATAGATAATGTAGATTATACATCTGATAAAAGAAGGTGGAGTGTTTATAAAAAAGGTGAAGAAAATAGCGGTAAACCAATTCGTTCGGCTGAAACAGATAATCCGCAGCATGCATTCCAGTTTAGCAGTAATGAAGCGGGAGATTATGTCGTGGTTGCAGAACAGGAAGCTACTTATACAGTAAGCATATATGTGACCTATGATGTTGTAGAGTATCTGGTTGACAGTAAATCACAAAATATTTTATACTATAATGAAAAATTGGTGTCCAATGGAAAAGGTGGAAGTGTCAAAGTGGATGGAGAACAGAAAACAGGATGGGTGTCTACTGGAGACAGCTTTAACATTCATGTTAATGATTTGGGAACGGTAGAAACGAATGGATCCGCAACACAAAGGGTACAGTAAGGGGGACAAAGAATGAAAAATAAACTTACAGTAATTGGTGTGATTTTGATTGCAATTCTTCTTCTTGTTGGTGGATATTTATTTCACGCACATAAAACAGAAGAAAAACTGTTGGAACAGACATCAAAGAAAACGGAAAAACCTGATGAGGATCGCGTATTAAAGCATGCTGATTTTAGAATTATTGATAATTACAATATCTTTTCAAGCAATAATGAAAAGAAAGCTCTAAAGGAAGAGGTCAGTACATTGCTAAACAATTTTGGAAATACATTGTTTAATGTTGATAGTTCTACGTCAGATTATTCAAATACATTAACTAATTATTATGGTACATCTGAGGCTTTTGATTCATCTGATATAAATTTAACAGCAAATATGTATAAAGAATTTATGGGAATTCATATGCAGTCAAAATTAAAGAGCGTTGAAATTGCTCATATTTTAGTTCGCAATGCTCCGGAGACTAAAGAAATTAGTGTAATAGGTGCTTTTCATATTCATGCAAAAAGTGATCGAATGGAGGATGATGATTACGCAATTCCATTTAATTCTGTTATGAGCAAAGAACAGGTAGACGGTTCATACAAATTGTTCACGATGTCATACAGTGATGTATATAAGGAAAAGGGATTTACAATGGCAAGGATGGATGATGGATCCTATAATATAGCATTAAAGGGAACAAAAACACTTAGTTTTGATTTCCAGAATGTAGATGATTTCATTAATCAGACAAAAGCTCCGGACGGTCATACATTTGATGAAAAAGACTATGACGAAGTTAAGTAAGAATTTTTATATCGGCGGCCGTAAGGCTGCCGTTTTTCTTGTTATCAGATTGTAAAAAGTATATAATGAGTCCATACAAATAATACATGGAAAACAACCAATATAAAGTATAAATTTAGACATAAGCGGAGGAAAACATGGAAACAGATTTTGATTACATAGACTGTATAGAGAAGGTGAAACAGCATGATGATTCAGCCAGCGAATCATTATACCGGTTTACTTTTCCAATTGCTCAAAAACAGGTGGCTTTCTTTGTCCATAACCGGCAGGACCAGGAAGATCTTCTTCAAACTATATTTATCAAAATTTTTGAACAGCTGCATACGCTTAAAGAACCAGGAAAATATCCGGGCTGGGCTAAAATGATCGCAAGAAATACCTGCATGGATTACGGCCGGCATCTCAAATTAGAAAATAACCTGATTCAATGGAAAACTACTGTATCAGACGACGAAGAAGAAGGCATGGATCAGCTTGCCGTGCCAACATATTCCAGAGAATTTAATCCAGAAGCGCATATCGACGCAGAGACTACAAAGGAACTGATTGATCAGATCCTGGATGGGTTATCTGATAAACAGCGGATGGTTATCTTGTTATGGATGAAACAATATAAGGAATCTGAGATTGCAGAAAAACTGGATATGCCGATCGGATCTGTAAGGACGAACTGCAGGAGAGGAAAGGCTGTCATTGAAAAGAAGGTTATCGAATTAGAAAAACAGGGAACAAAACTGTACAGCATGTCTCCAATTGTATTCTTCCTGTGGTTGCTGGATCAGTACGATATGTTATATATGCCGACATTCACGGATGTAGCATGTATGTCGTTATACCACAAAATTAAACTAAACATCCAAAAACCGGATATTGGCAATGAGACGGATCATCAGATGTATAATACAGTGAAGGAAGCAGGCGATAATACAGGTAAATCTGCTTCATCGATGAAACGAGCTGGAAAGGTTGTGAGTGTAACAAAAGGTGGTTTAAAACACGGAATTCTACATAGTACAGTAACGAAAGCAATAATTGGGATTGTTATAGCTGGAAGTGTAGGAGGTGCAGCTGTACATTATAATCAACAGAAGCAGGACAATGTACAAAAGCAGGAAACCGTTAAAGAAGAAGCTGTTAAAAAAACAGCTGAAAAGGTAGAAAATACAGTTGATTCAAGCGATGTAAATCATAACGTCTATGGAATTACTCTGGATATGGTATCTGGGACGGATTTAGTTCCATTGAATACGAATATCTGGGACAATCCGGTATCATTGGTAGCAAAGAATGAAAAAGATGATTTGTGGATGTATGAGGTTACGGCACAGGATGGTGAGTATGCCGGAGAACATGTTACCGTTATCCGAAAGGGAAAACAGTTATTTGTCGGGTCTGGTGGATCTGAAAATATTCCAATTGTAGCTGATTATCTGTATGATTATCCAGTGTTGGAATTTGCAGACATGGATAACGATGGTGATCAGGAAATTGTATTTTATATGGCAGATGGTGTGGGAGCACGTTATGTTGACGGACCATTTAAAAATGATACAAATGGAATCAGTTCAGACACCTTTGAACAAGTAGTAGGCTTAGGTGAAAACGCATTATATCCAATCATGTCTTATATATTTACATTGGACGGCACAGATTTTTCAAAATGGGGAGAAATCAAGGCAAACTGGTTTGTTAATTCAAAGTTATTTGACGCATCCAATTACACGAAAGACATATTAGGAAGCAAATTATCACATAAATTATCCAAAGATGAGATACACAAAGAAGAATCTGAAAATAAATATACTTTTTCGTTAGCTGGACAGGAATTTACAGTAGAATATGCACCGACAAATGACGATGGTGTGGGAGGAGATTATTGCCGAGATCTTAAAAGGTGGAGTAAAGAAGATGGGAAAGAATGGGGGAATTATTTATTGACATATAAAAACGGAAAATGTCATTTAACTTTCCCATTTGCGTTATATAATCATTCTGATAGGTTTGCAACACCAGTATATGTAGGAATGGGAGAATGTGATTTTATTTACCATGAAAACAAAAACAAGAATTCTGCAGGGTATATGGAATATGATACAATCACAATCAAGTAAATTGGTAATGGAGGATTTCTGATAAAAAAGAAGACAGTTGGAATCAGATACTCAAAGAAATGCTTTTTACCGCTGTCCTTGTTATTGTAATCTTATATGCGCCAATAGGACATTTTGAGAAAAAACGGTTCCAAAAGCATATGATACGCCGAAATATGAAACAATTTATTCTTTTTCAGACGGTCATGTATATCATGATGAAGAAAAGGCCATTTCTTACAGCAAATATTCTGGGTTGGGGGATGGTAAAAAAATAATATATTTGAATAGTTTCAAAGCTCTCATCCGTCTTTCTAAATAACAGAACAGAAGGGAGAGAGCTTTTATGTGTGAAAAAAAGAAAATATATTACATTTATATCAAGAACTCACGTTCAAAGGATCCGCCGATAGACAAAGATGAATTGTGGGAAAAAATTAAGAAGAAATTGAAGGAGAAAAAATGATGGGTTGGTGTGTTGGAATTTTGTTATTAATAGTCGGATTTGTATTGTTTATGATTCCCGGAAGTCAAACAATAGGATGGATATTATGGATGGCTGGAATTGTATGTTTTGGGGGTCAAGGATTTATCAATTACAGAAAAAGTTCAAATCCAACAGAAGGCATGGCAGCATCTTCGCTAAGAAAAGATGAAGACCACACTGAAAATGCCGAAGGGATTTCAAAAGAAGTAGATAATAAAATGGATGACAAAAAGGAGGTGGCCGGGTTCTGCTGCCAATGCGGAAATCCGATATCTGCTGATGATGTATTCTGTGGACAGTGTGGAATAAAAATAGAAAAGAAATAATGGATATATGTATGGAAGTTGGTAGTGTCCAGCTTCCTTTTATTTTTACAGTAATTAGTCACTCTATAAGTTCTTGGCAGAGTACCACACCAATACAATCTATCGCATGAGCGCAGATGAATGCAATGGATTTACCACCATTTCATTATCGTACCCGTATCGATACAATCCATTACCAGTCTTTTGAAGTCTTTGAACGTTGCACAATCACGCTGCCCGGCATATCCATAACAGATATTGTCATCGTAATCCTTAATTACTTCATCGAAGAAAACCAGTGTATCCGAGATCGATACTGTAGTTTTTGCTTCTTACTGTAATTCCCATGTGTGTTCTCCTTATCTTTGTATTTTGCTCCGCTATCCAATCCAGTCTTGTCCAGAGCTGTTATTTCCCCGGATACCGTTTCTGAATGCTGTTGTCTTTCCATTCATAATTGGGGACATAGTACAATGTGTATGATCAATTTCTTTCTTTTCTTCATTGAAGCGATACACATCAATAAAGTCTTGATCTGAATAAGAATCTTTTGGGTGTTTTTCAGTATATTTTTTAGCGTTCTTTTTAGTGGCATATCCGCTATTATAAACGATATTAATAAATTCTTCGGCTTGCATAATGTATTTTCCTTCCTTCTCACTCATATTAATCCGCAGTGCATATTTAGAATTACTCGGCTATTCTTCATCACCGCCAAATTTCATCATGTAGGTCAAGATGTTTTTATTCACATTCTTCCAAAATTGCCTGCCAATTTTCGTATCATTTCTCAATTCTTCCATCATCTGTCCAATCGAATAAGAATTACCATCAACTACAAATTCGCCGGTGCCGTGATATTCCTCTTTGAGTTCCTGTGAACTACCCCGACTTATAGAAGTCGGAGCTTCTTGTTTCTTTGATCCCGGTTATTGTCATACCGCAAACTGGCAGTTTTCCCAAAATCTCCGCAAGCGTTTATGTTCGGCCCGTTCCAGACCTACGATTCTATTGTTTTTTATGCTGCCAGTAAGCGCATACCTTCGGTTTTGATATTTATTGCAGCGTTGGTATCCCGGTCATGAACCGCACCGCAGTCCGGGCATATCCATTCCCGTATGCGGAGATCCCTGACTTCTGGATTCCGGCAGCCGCAGCAATGGCAGATCTGGCTGGACGGGAAGAACTTATCTACTTTGACAAGCTTTCCGCCGCGTTCCGCCAACTTGTAATCCAGCATGGACAGGAACATCCCGTAACCATTATCCAATGTTGATTTTCCATTCCCGAACCCTTTATTGGACATGGAACGCATATTCAGGTCCTCTACACAGACATAGGCATACTGCTTGGCTGTCGCAGTTGACAGTTTGTGTAGATAATCTTTTCTCTGGTTCGAGATATGCCGGTAAACCCTGGCAATTCTTTTCTGCTGTTTCTGGTAATTTCTGCTCCCGGATACTTTGTGTCGCAGTTTCCGCTGTTTCTTTGCAAGCTTCATTTGTGCCATGCGATAATACCCCGGCATATTTTGACATTTGCCATTACTGTCTACATAAAGGCCGGCAGACTTATAGTCAAGCCCAACGACCTGTTCTTCTGTCACCGGGACTGGTGATACCGGTGTTTCCTCATATTCAAAAAGTACGGAAATATAGTAAGTACCATCCCCATACTGAGAGATTGTAGCGGATTTGATCTTCCAGTCTTTCTCCGGCAGACGGTGAAGCACTGCTTTGACAGACCCTGCTTTTGGTATGCGGATCCGGTCATTTTCTATGCGGATCGATCCATTCTGGCAATTGGTCGTATAAGACTTCCGGCAGTGTTTGGCTGACTTGAATTTTGGAAAACCAGTCTTCTTATCCCGGAAAAAGTTTTTGTAAGCAGTCTGCAGATGCAGCTGTACATTTGCAAGCGCGAGACTGTCCGCTTCTTTCAGGTAAGGATAGGCTTTCTTATACTGCGCCGGTGTTGTCTGTAACATCTTTTTTGTTTGTTGATAATATGTTATTTTATCAGCAAGCATCAGGTTCCAGATCTTCCTGCAGCATCCAAACGTTTTGGCAAACAAGATTTTTTGCTCTGCAGAGGGATAGATTCGATATTTGATTGCACGATTTTGCATAAGTACACCTTCTTTTATATCTTGTAGTAATAAGTCAATCATCTTAGGTGAATGGTTATCTGAATTTGTGGACAAAATAATTACGGATTCATCCCACTGCCTATAGAGGCAGGGGAATTCTCCTTGATTTTGTTAATTATTTTCTGTGTCTGAATTACTCGGTTGTTCCTGTGCTGTATCTTCCTGATTGGATGAAGAGAAATCCTGCTTGGCTGAATCATCTGTTGTGGAAGAACTATTGAATGATCGGAAAAGCTTTGCACAGGCAGCGGGCACATCGTCTTTGATCGTGCCCTGCTCGTAATCAAAAGATACGATGTATAACCGTGTTCCATCACAGAACAGGTAAATGATGTTTGTCATTTGAACATTATCCTGTACATAAGTCGCAGTTACCTTTGCTTCTTTTTCAGAATTATCATAAGAGTTCATGATAAAATTCGATTTATTGCCTCTTATCAGATTCACCACATCTGTTCCGGTGACAGAGGATAATGTACCGGTATAATCTGTGGCAGAAAGTGTCATGGATGCACCAGTAGAAGAATCCGAAGCGACCAAAGCATTGCCGGAAGTTCCCAGTGCCCAGTCATCCGGAATACCAATCTCAAAATTAGCAGAATCATTGTAGTAGAGGTAATAACCCTCTGTTACAGGATCTGATTTGTTCCATGCAAAAGATTTTAAAATCTTATCGTAGTATGGAGAAATCTTGTCATAATTTGCATCATTAAAAATGCAGAGAAGCTTTACAATCTTGGATCGGTCCCAGTATACACGCTCTACATAATCGTAAGTGGAATTCCCATGACTCTGATACTGGATCTCATAACTGGTATCTGTGCTTTTCTGAAAGCTTAAGAATGTTTTCCCATCCTCTGCAATCTGTGTAGATATTGTATCTTCACTGGTATTGTTGATTGATGGATCATAGTCGAGTGTCTGGATCTGTAGGGATGAAGCAGATGCACTGTGGATGAAAGTAGGATATCCATCCTTTGTTACCTGATTCCAGTCACTGGGAACACTGATGGAGAATCCCACTTTGTTATCCGTATATACAGACATATCAATATCCAGATCATCCTCTTTGTCCTCATCTGTATCTTCCTGCGAGACCTTATCAGACTTAGTATAAGCATTCAGATTCTGCTGATCCTTCTTGCTCATAATTGTAAATATGGCTGATAGGATTACAATCACACCTATAATCAGCATCCATGGGCTTTTATTGTGATAAGAGTGAAATATTCTCATAAAATATGATTCCTTTCTTTTCTTTTTTTTCTTTTATATGTTTTCTTTATTTATTCTTTTCTTTCTATACCTATAAGTTTTCGTTACCCGTAACGGGTTGGCCAATGAGGTAGTGGCTTTCACCGTAAGTTCCTGGCTGCGTCCGCTGTCCGAATCGCCGTTCTGTAGAACCGCATCCCTTAGATGGACTCACAGCCGAAAGCGTTCCAGCGTCCTTCCGCTTTAGCCAAGGCGTTCGGCCAGCTAGGGAACGCCTACTAGCCGCAGACAAAAAAACATAGTTATCTTGTATGCAGCTAATAGGGGTTCAACAGTAAGGAAAATACGGAGGTCCACACAGTAACCTTCCTTCACTCTACATGCCCTCGTAATCAGCTTTCCATTTGTTTACAGCTGGTCTTCCTTCACCCAGGGTAAAATACCCTCATGTCTATTCCAGGCCTGGCAATTTATCTGCTCGTCACAGAACGGTTGCGTTCACCGTCAGCATTACCTAGCAGGAGGGTCCCCTGAATTTGTGTGCTCCATTACTTCTCATTTACTAGGATATTAGTGCGATTTTTCCCGCGGTAGAAATGCCGGAATGTGGCTCGCAACACCGGATGTCTGTATTCAGTTCTAAGGGGAAATCAGTTTTTTTTCTTTTGGTAATTCTTTTTATAATTTTTTTGATATTTCTTTCGCTAAAAAACTTTTACATCTAGTAGTATGACAGAATTATTCTTTAACCTGTGCTTTCTGGACAAAATTTTTTTTGCCGGGAAAATTTCATACTATAAGTAGACAAGAAAAGGAGGAAAATTTATGGGCGAAGATTATGGATATCAGGATCCGGAAGTAGAAATAAAAGAATCTGGAGATGTTGATTTCGTAGAGTTTGCTGATTCGATCGCAGACGGAAAAGACCATAGTGTTACATTTTATGACATTGCACCAGAAGGTTCTGTAATGCTTGTATATAATTATGATCATGCACAGGATAAGCTGGAAGTCATTTCCTATGATGAGAATTATACGGAGGAAACATTATATGTCCGGGAACATGGAGATGTTACTGCAGGAAGCATAGAAAATATCAGTGCTTTTACAGAAAATCATTTTCGGGATACTTTTCAAAAAATTGAAAGAGATGAAGACATTCCAATCATTAGTATGGAGACTCCAGAAATTGAAGAAGAACCGATGGATTTTCAAACCCTTTTGGATTTAGAACATTCACAGAATGATGAAATGGAAGAGCAGCAAAATCAGGAAATAGATTTCGGAAAGCAGCAGGATGGGATTCCGGATGAACGATATGAAGGAATGACCAGTTATGAAGAGGATGATTTGAGTTTCTTACCAACTGCAGAAGAAAACATGATGGCAGAAGTATTATCCGTGGAGGGTGAAAAACCAGAATATGTTGTAGAGAATCCGGATGTTCATGCTGATTATGGAATGGATAAATTATCACCGGATGGTCAGAAGGCAATTGTCGAAGCAATGGATAAATCGGTTATGACACCTTTGGCCAGCGGATTTATTGATTTT
>OBLO01003264.1_pt1 | contig 11758 bp, 8 predicted proteins | sample 1519401 | NCBI WGS metagenome assembly OBLO01 (sample SAMEA2602897, study PRJEB22501) | metagenome | reverse complement strand
CGACCACCGAGATCTACACTCTTTCCCTACACGACGCTCTTCCGATCTGATGGCTTGTCGAACCTCGCTGGAGGTCGAACATCTGCTGGCCCAGTTCCGCATGACCCAACAGGATACGCCTCTGGTTACCGCCGAATGCATCACACTGGACAGCGACTGGCGCAGTAAAGAAGAGGTCATCAAAGGGATGACCGACAACCTCCTGCTGGCAGGCCGTTGTCGCTATCCACGTAAACTGGAAGCAGACCTGTGGGCACGCGAAGCCGTCTTCTCTACCGGATTAGGTTTTAGCTTCGCCATTCCACACAGCAAATCCGAACATATTGAGCAGTCCACCATCAGCGTAGCGCGCCTGCAAGCGCCGGTACGTTGGGGTGATGATGATGCACAGTTCATTATTATGCTGACGCTCAACAAACATGCCGCAGGCGATCAGCATATGCGTATTTTCTCGCGTCTGGCGCGCCGCATTATGCATGAAGAATTCCGTAACGCGCTGGTTAGTGCCGCCTCAGCCGACGCTATCGCCAGCCTGTTGCAACATGAACTTGAACTTTAAAGAGGATGTTTTTGTATGGAACTTTACCTTGATACCGCCAACGTCGCGGAAGTTGAACGTCTGGCACGCATCTTCCCTATCGCGGGTGTTACCACCAACCCAAGCATTGTGGCGGCAAGCAAAGAATCTATCTGGGATGTACTGCCACGCCTGCAAAACGCCATCGGCGAAGAGGGTATTTTGTTTGCCCAAACCATGAGCCGAGACGCACAGGGCATGGTGGAAGAAGCCAAACGCCTGAGCAACGCGGTGCCTGGTCTGGTAGTGAAAATCCCGGTGACATCCGAAGGTCTGGCCGCGATTAAGATGCTGAAAAAAGAGGGTATCACCACGCTGGGAACCGCCGTATACAGTGCATCTCAGGGGCTACTGGCTGCGCTGGCAGGAGCTAAATATATCGCGCCTTACGTTAACCGTATCGACGCACAGGGCGGCGACGGGATTCGCACAGTACAGGAACTGCAAACGTTACTGGAGCTGCATGCGCCAAACAGCATGGTACTGGCAGCCAGCTTTAAAACCCCGCGTCAGGCGCTGGATTGCTTACTGGCAGGATGTGAAGCTATCACCCTGCCATTAGACGTAGCGCAACAAATGCTCAATACCCCTGCGGTAGAGTCAGCAATAGAGAAGTTTGAGCAGGACTGGAACAACGCATTTGGTCACATCAACCTGTGAGGGAAATAAAGTATGGATCGCATTATTCAATCACCTGGTAAGTACATCCAGGGTGCCGATGTTATTACCCGTCTTGGCAGCTACCTCAAACCACTGGCAGAACGCTGGCTGGTCGTTGGGGACAAGTTTGTCTTAGGCTTTGCCCAGGGCGCACTGGAAAAAAGCTTCCAGGATGCCGGACTGGCGCTGGAAATTGCACCGTTTGGCGGCGAATGTTCACAAAACGAAATCGACCGTCTGCGCGGCGTAGCGGAAAAAGCGCAGTGTGGCGCAGTACTTGGTATTGGCGGCGGTAAAACGCTGGATACCGCCAAAGCGCTGGCGCACTTTATGGGCGTGCCTGTCGCCATTGCCCCAACCATCGCCTCTACCGATGCGCCGTGCAGCGCGCTGTCCGTCATTTACACCGATGCCGGTGAATTCGATCGCTATCTGCTGCTGCCCAACAACCCGGACAGGGTCATTGTGGATACCAAAATTGTCGCGGGCGCACCGGCGCGTCTGTTAGCTGCGGGTATTGGCGATGCGCTGGCAACCTGGTTCGAAGCACGTGCCTGTTCACGCAGCGGCGCAACCACCATGGCGGGCGGTCAGTGTACTCAGGCGGCGCTGGCGCTGGCAGAGCTGTGCTTTAATACGCTGATCGAAGAAGGCGAAAAAGCGATGCTGGCAGCCGAGCAGCACGTGGTGACACCAGCACTGGAACGTGTTATTGAAGCCAACACCTATCTGAGTGGCGTCGGTTTTGAAAGCGGTGGTCTGGCAGCGGCTCACGCCATTCATAATGGTCTGACCGCAATCCAGGATGCGCATCACTACTATCACGGCGAGAAAGTGGCGTTTGGTACGCTGACGCAGCTGGTGCTGGAAAACGCACCGGTCGATGAAATTGAAACCGTTGCCGCGCTGTGCCATTCCGTTGGCCTGCCGATTACCCTGGCGCAACTGGACATCAAACAGGATATTCAGGCGAAAATGCGCATTGTGGCTGAGGCCGCCTGTGCCGAAGGCGAAACCATCCACAACATGCCTGGCGGCGCAACGCCGGACCAGGTGTATGCCGCCCTGCTGGTGGCTGACCAGTACGGTCAACGTTACCTGCAAGAGTGGGAATAACCTGCAAATAGAAAATCCCCGCACTCGCGGGGATTTTTTTATTCATACTATGCCGGATACGCACAAGCGACATCCGGCATTATCTGTTACAGCAGATCGAAACGATCCAGGTTCATCACTTTCACCCATGCGGCAACGAAATCTCTCACGAACTTCTCGTGAGCATCGCTGCAGGCATAAACTTCAGCCACTGCGCGCAGTACGGAGTTAGAACCGAACACCAGATCGGCGCGGGTTGCCGTGTATTTTACTTCGCCGCTCAGACGGTCACGACCTTCAAACAGCTCTTTTGACTCATCAACCGCCTTCCACTCATGGCGCATATCCAGCAGATTGACGAAGAAGTCAGTGCTGAGCACGCCAGGACGATCGGTAAAGACGCCATGCTGGCTGCCGTCGAAGTTGGTGCCCAGTACGCGCATACCGCCCACCAGCACGGTCATTTCCGGTGCGGTCAGCGTCAGCTGCTGTGCTTTATCAATCAGCAGCGACTCGGTGGTCGATACGTCAGGACGAGCGCGGTAGTTACGGAAACCATCGGCAATCGGCTCAAGCAGTTCAAACATCTCAATATCCGTTTGGTCCTGACGCGCATCCACGCGGCCCGGCGCAAAAGGTACTTTAATGCTGACACCCGCAGCGCTAGCCGCCTGCTCTATACCGACAACACCGGCCAGCACGATAATATCGGCTAACGAAGCGGTATGGGCTGACTTATAAATGCCTTCCAGCACAGGCAGTACGCGTGCTGCGGTAGCATTCACATCCCAGCCACGCTGTGGGTCCAGCGCCAGACGCGCGCCGTTAGCGCCGCCACGTTTATCCCCACCGCGGAACGTTGATGCCGAAGCCCACGCTACCGATACCAGTTCGCCCACGGACAACCCGGAAGCGGCAATGGTCGCCTTCAGTTTCAGGATATCTTCTTCGCTTGGGTTAAAGAACGCATGCGGCAGCGGGTCTTGCCAAATCAGATCTTCTTTTGGCACTTCCGGTCCGATGTAACGTGCTTTTGGCCCCATATCACGGTGCGTCAGCTTAAACCATGCGCGGGCAAATGCTTCGTTGAAGGCCTGCGGATCGTTCAGGAAACGACGGGAGATCTTCTCGAACTCCGGATCGAAACGCAGCGTCAGGTCGGTAACCAACATTGTTGGCTTACGTTTTTTCGACGGATCGAACGGATCGGGGATAATTTCCGGTGCGTCAACCGCTTCAAATTGAATCGCACCTGCCGGACTGCGGGTTTGTACCCATTCATATTTGAACAGGTTCTCGAAGAAATAGTTGCTCCATTGGGTCGGCGTCTGCGTCCAGACAACTTCCAGACCGGAAGTAATTGCGTCTGCACCCGCGCCGCTGCCGTAGCTGCTGGCCCAGCCCAGGCCCTGCGCTTCAATTGGTGCGGATTCTGGATCGGCGCCTACGTGCGAAGCCGGTGCAGCACCGTGAGTTTTGCCCAACGTATGACCGCCGCCAATCAGCGCTACGGTTTCTTCGTCGTTCATGCCCATGTTACCGAAGGTCGCGCGAATAGCCGCTGCCGCAGAGAGCGGTTCGCCGCTATGGTCCGGCCCTTCCGGGTTCACATAGATAAGGCCCATTTCGGTTGCGCCCAGCGGCGCTTTTGCCAGTTCTTCCGGATGACGGTGGGTCAGCCAGGCTTTTTCATCACCCCAGTTTACGTCGAGATCCGGTTCCCAGACGTCTTCACGACCGGCACCGAAGCCGAAGGTACGGAAGCCTGAGTTTTCCAGCGCCACGTTACCCGCAAGGATAAACAGGTCGGCCCAGGAAATTTTCTGGCCATATTTCTGCTTGATTGGCCACAGCAGACGACGCGCTTTATCCAGGCTGACGTTGTCCGGCCAGGAGTTCAGTGGTGCAAAACGCTGCTGTCCGCGACCCGCGCCACCGCGTCCATCGATGGAGCGATAGGTCCCTGCACCGTGCCATGCCATGCGGATAAATAATCCGGCATAGGTTCCCCAGTCAGCGGGCCACCACGGTTGAGATTCGGACAGAAGGGCTCTGAGATCCCCTTTCAGGGCAGAATAGTCGAGTTTGCTAAACTCTTTACGGTAGTCGAAGTCCTCACCCAGCGGGTTAGAACGGTTGGAATGTTGGTTTAAAAGATCTACACGGAGTTGATTGGGCCACCAGTCGCGGTTGTTCGTTCCTGCTCCCGCACTCTGATCGTGACCGCCCTGATGAAAAGGACACTTACCGGCAGTTGATGCGTTTTGGCTATCGTCGGACATGCTCATCTATATGCTCCCTTTACAGTGTTCTGACTACGATATACACCACCAGAGATAAGATATAGTCGAAAAAACCCACAGATTCGATAGCTAATTCCTTTTATATTTAAAGTTACAGAGATGTAGATCAAAATGATCAATAAAAAGCCCTCCGTAGAGGGCTGGGGCATCTGTTTAATTCGGTCTTACACCCAGTGTGTGACAAATAGCGTAGCTCATCTCGGCACGGTTAAGGGTATAGAAGTGAAAATCTTTCACCCCTTCGCGACTGAGGATTTTCACCATGTCCATAGCGATGTTTGCACCTACCAGCTTGCGGGTTTCCGCATCATCATCCAGACCATCAAACATGGTCGACATCCAGGAAGGGATACGAACATTGGTCATATCGGCAAATTTTTTCGCCTGTTTAAAGTTGGAGACTGGCAGGATACCCGGAATAATTTCCACATCGATTCCCGCAGACACGCAGCGATCGCGAAAACGTAGATAGCTTTCCACATCGAAGAAAAACTGAGTAATGGCGCGGTTTGCACCGGCATCAACCTTACGCTTCAGGTTCAGCAAATCGGCCTGAGCGCTCTTCGCTTCTGGGTGTACTTCCGGATAAGCCGCAACGGAGATATCAAAGTCCGCAACGTCTTTCAGCAGAGTCACCAGGTCAGAGGCATACATATCCGGTTTACCGCTTCCCGGCGGCAAGTCACCGCGCAGAGCAACAATATGACGAATACCGTTATTCCAGTAGTCCTGAGCAATGGTCCGCAGCTCATCGCGGGTAGCATCAATACAGGTCAGGTGCGGAGCCGCTTCAAGGCCAGTGCGATCCTTAATGCCTTTAATAATGCTGTGCGTACGGTCGCGCTCACCAGAGTTTGCACCATAGGTGACTGAAACAAACTTCGGCTTCAGGCTGCTCAGGCGATCGATGGAGTTCCACAGGGTTTGCTCCATTTCACTGGTGCGCGGCGGGAAAAACTCAAACGAAACGTTAATCTGACCCTGTACTTCCGCCAGGCTCTGATTCAGGGCTTCCCGCTGGTTGGCGTGAAAAAAGCTCATACCTTACCTCATCAATCTTTTGTCGTTATATGTTGTGTTGTGAACTGCTATACGTTTAGACGTCTAGATGTAAAAATGACGGAAAAGCATGCTGGCGTCAACACAAAAATCATCGTTAAAGGTGAGGAATACTCAGCCAACGTGAAAAAAATTCACATCAGCCTGAAATGATGAGGGATTGCGTCACGACCGTCTGCAGCCACGCTAATTTTGTTACGTTCTCAGGCAGCATCAGCAATCCCATGCTAATACGCAATTCGGTATCGGTAAGAGGAAGGAATATCACGCCCTGACGCTGGATCGCGGAAAAGGAGGCCGGAATCAGGCTCAGGCCGTCACCCTGCGCGATCCGCGCCAGCAGCACGTCATGTTCCAGCGGCTCTTCAATACAGGCAGGCGAGTAACCCGCACGACGAAAAATGTGTCGGGTGTAATCAAAGAAAGCAGGGTTACGTTCGCGTTTGAACCAGAACAGCGGTCGGTGGCTCAGCGCGGTTAATGAGAGTGACGACAGTGCCGCTTCTGCCCACTGCGCGGGTAAGGCGGCAATCATCGATTCTTGCCAGCCAAGCGGCGTGACGCTAAGCCCCGAAGTTTCAAGCGGTAGTGCCACCAGAGCGGCATCCAGTTTTCCCCGACGCACCTGGCGCGCCAGTTCAGGCGAACCATGCCGGACAATATGTAGCTTCTGTACGCGCATATTAAGCCGGGACTCAAGCGCCGTAAAGACACCCTGCTCAAACGCCGTACTTAGCCCTAAGCGCAGAGATTGCTCCCCCGTTTTCGCTAACTGACCCAGCGCCGCCCAGGTTTTATCCTGTAGCGCCAATAGCGGGCGTACGATTTCAAGTACGCGCAGACCATCTTCCGTCAGCGTCAAACCACGGGTATGACGGACAAAAAGCGTCACTCCCAGGCGTTCTTCAAGCTGGCGAATGTGGCGACTCAGCGGCGGCTGCGACATAAACAAGCGCTGCGCCGCCCGGCTCATATTGTTCTCTTCCGCTACTACGGAAAAGTAACGCAGCAGGCGAATGTCCAGAGAGTGCAAAGACGATGTTGTCATACCGAAAAGGTATCACGGAAACGGTATTATCCCAATCATTCCGCACGCCCTATCCTCACACTACAAACCACACGAAAGAGGAAGGAATGATGCCTTCAGAACGCTTTATTATCGGTCAGGAGATGTTGCAAAAAGTGGATGGTAAAGGGGGCGATGCGGTCGTCGAAAGTCTGCAGGATATTGCGCCAGACTTCGCCCAATACCTGATTGAATTTCCTTTTGGCGACATCTATTCAAGGCCGGAGCTGGATTTACGCAGTAGAGAAATCGCTACCGTCGCGGCATTAACTGCGCTGGGTAACGCCGCACCGCAGTTGAAAGTGCATATTGGCGCGGCATTACACGTGGGTTTAACGCAGGATGAGATCATTGAAGTGATTATGCAGATGGCCGTATATGCTGGCTTCCCCGCGGCACTCAACGGCTTGTTCGCCGCAAAAGAGGTGTTTACCTCCCACAAAGGCTAAAAAAACAGGCCAGCGGAATATCTGCTGGCCTGACCTCACTACGGTTTCACATCTTCCACACGCATGCCTTTGAGTTGCTCATCCGTCAGCGTATTTCCCGCTTTGAAATAATCAACGACAGCATTAGAGACATAGTAACCGCCGGATGTGTTACGCGCTTTACCTGCGGTGAATGCCGTAAAACCATCACCGCCGTCTGCCAGGAAGCTATTGGTGGCAATGTGATAAACCACAGCGTCCTCAATTGGCTTACCGTTAAGCGTCAATACGGTGACCCGCTGACCAACCGGTTTGCTGCTGTCATACTTCATCTCCAGTCCTTTGGACACCTGCAATACGCCGTTGCTTAAACCCGCGCCGTGCTCCATCAGGCTACGTAACTGCTTCCCGGTGAGATCCATGGTTGCCAGCTCGTTCGGGAACGGGAAGGTGCTAATGACGGCACCCATCGTGATAGCACCTGCCGGGATTTCATTCCGGATGCCGCCCGAGTTAGTGAGTGCTAACTGGGTATCTTTACCCGCCGCAGCCAGCAATGCATCTGCCGCCAGATTTCCCAGGGAAGAAGATTCACCGTAAGCACGCGTCAGCTCAACCGGAGAGTTGGCTACCGTTTGTTGTACCACTTTATCGAGCTTTTTATTCCAGCCATCAATGACCTGTTTCGTTTGCGGGTCTGGCTGCCACTCATCAGCAAAAATGGTCTTCAGTTCGAAGTTCTTAACGGTAAATTGATGCGGTTTTTGCTGGTAATCCAGCACCAGTTTACCCACATCAATACCGCCGCTGTCGGTAGACAGAATCAGGGTGTTACCGACTTTAATCGGCTCCGGCGTGCCCACATGCGCATGACCGGTGATCAGGATATCCAGGCCATGCACCTGACCTGCAGTCTGGATATCTTTATCCAGCGCACGGCGCACATCGGTGCCCCCCAGACTGGACTGACGTGCTGGCGTGCCTTCGTGGATGAGTGCCACGGTGAGATCGACTTTGCCTTTAAGCTCATCGAGATAGCGTTGCAACCACTTAACCTATCAGGGATGGTGGCAAAATGAGTGGCAAATCTGGCAACGAGGCGATACGCGTAAAATGGTGTGTTTGTTAACGCAGGGGCGTGTTGAAGAAGGCGCGTCAAAAACTCTGGCGGCAAGCCATCATTTTCTCGCCTGGTTGCGGCAACAGACGGAATTTCAGCAAAGCCCCCGCTACTCCGCCCATTCGGTATTTCAGACGATAAGGACGCTGGTAGATCAATACAACGCCCTGATCACCCAGCACGATTTGCCCGGTGGCGCTGCCGCTTACCGGGCCTACGATTCATGAAATATGTAGGCCGGATAAGCGTAAGCGTCATCAGGCAACGCAAACTACAGCAGCTGCGCCAAACGGTTGATGTCTGACTGAATAGCGCCGGCGGTAACGTCACGACCTGCGCCCGGTCCACGGATTACCAGCGGGTTATCGCGATACCAGCGGCTTTCAATGGCGAATACGTTATCGCACGGCAACAGCGCCGCCAGCGGGTGTTCAGGACGAACCGCTTCAACACCAACGCGCGCTTTACCGTTAGCATCAAAACGCGCCACATAGCGTAGCACCAGCCCCATTTCACGCGCCGCTTCCAGACGCTGCACCATCTGCTCGTTAAGCTCATCACCATTCTCAAAGAAATGGTCAATAGAGCCTTCTTCACAGTGCGCAGGCACCAGCGATTCCACGCGAACCTGGTCCGGTTCGATGTCGTAACCTGCTTCACGCGCCAGAATCACCAGCTTACGCATCACATCTTTGCCGGAAAGATCTACGCGCGGATCGGGTTCAGTCAGCCCCTGTTGCCACGCCTGATCCACCAGATCGGTGAACGGGACCGTGCCATCAAATTGCAGGAACAACCACGACAACGTACCGGAGAAGATCCCGCTGATCGACAGAATGGTATCTCCGCTATCAATCAGATCGCGCACGGTATGATTGATCGGCAAGCCTGCGCCTACGGTAGCGTTATACAGCCAGTGGCGACCGGTTTTTTCAAAAGCATCATGAATTTGGCGATAATTATGACTGCTGCTTGCCCCCGCCAGTTTGTTGGCGCTGATAACGTGGAAACCATGGCTGGCAAAATCCAGATACTGATCCGCAAGTTGCTCGCTGGCAGTAACGTCCAGCACCACTAAATCATCATACGGGTGAGCACGCATCCACAGGAATAGAGACTCTTCATCCTGCTCTACTGCCTCGTCATCAAAGAAAGCTAACGCGCGGCTGGCATCCAGCCCTTCGTAATTCAGCAGGCTACGACGGCTATCAACCACACCCGCCAGCACAAACTCTAATCCGGTGCGCGCCGAGAGCGTGCTCTGCTCGCGAGCGAACAGCTCCAGCCAGCGCGAGCCAATGTTGCCTTTGCCGAAAAGCACCAGACCAATGCGTTTTTCCGCGCGGAAAATAGACTGATGCAGACCCTGAATCAGGCTCTCTGTTGGCCCAGTACGCAGTACCGCGACCAGGCTGATACCCTCTTCCGATTGCCAGGTGAATTCAACCGGCTGACCTTTCAACTGTTGCCAAAAACGGTGGCAATGCAGCGGATTACGGGTGACGCCCGCCCCGACCATCGCCACCAGCGCCAGCCCCTGGCGCAGACGCAGCTCGCCTGGCAGACCAGCTTCATCAAGAATTTTCAGTGCGCCGTCAGCAACTTCGGAGGTATAGCAAAATTGCAGCAGTTGGCGGTCAGGATGCACACCCACTGCCAGCGGACGCACCTGGGTACGTTTTAAAACCTGATCAATCTCTTTATAAGCCAGCTTAAAGTCCTGGCCAGTCGGAACCAAAAACTCAATCAGGCAGACGTCATCATGACTGGTCACAATACGCGCCCCGGTACCGGAGGCCAGTACGCGTTCAATGCGCGTTGAACCCTGCTCCGGCGTATAGCTACAACGCAGTTGGAGATCGATATCGCTACCGGAAACCGGCTGTAAGGTACGGGCATGGAGAACCGGTGCCGCCAGACGCGCCAGCTCGCTGGCTTCATCCAGACGCAGCAGCGGCAGCAAACAGGCGTCTTTTACTTTACGCGGGTCCGCGCTGTAAACCCCGGCGACATCGCTCCAGATAGTTACGCGAGAAACGCCCGCCAGCGCGCCAACCTGCGTCGCCGAGTAGTCGGAGCCGTTACGCCCCAGCAGGACCGTTTCACCGGCATTGCTGCGGCTAATAAAGCCGGTAACCACCAGCCGTTTACCCGGATGCTGCGCCAGCAGTTGCTGTAGCAGCGGGTAAGAAAGACCTTCATCTACCTGCGGCTGGGCACCGCGTTCAGCACGTAAAAAATCACGCGCATCCAGCCAGGCTGACTCCAGCCCCTGTTGGTTAAGGACCGCAGACATCAAACGCGCGGACCATACCTCACCATGCCCAACAACCTCAGCATAGACGGCATCGTTCACGCCGCTGTCGAGTAATCCAGCCAGACGCTCCAGATCGTGAATAAACGCGCCAATTAGTCCATCCGCTATATCAGGCGGTAACAAACCGCTGATAAGCTCGCTCTGATAGCGACGTAACGCCTGTTGAACCTGATGCGCAGAAAGGCGATCGGTCTGGCTTAATTTCAGCCAGCTAATCAACTGGTTAGTGGTACTGCCTGCGGCTGAAACAACCATCATGTCATCAGGCTGCGAGTACTCCGCCATAATGCCTGCGACACGCAGATAACATTTCACGTCTGCCAGACTACTACCACCAAATTTGTGCAGTTGACGACCCTTCGCCCCTGCCTGCGCAATCACACTCATGTTTACCCCTTGTTTGCAGCCCGGAAGCCATTTTCCAGGTCGGCAATTAAATCTTCGCCATCTTCAATACCGGTGGAGATACGCAGCAGCGTTTCGGAAATTCCGGCAGCAGCACGCGCTTCTGGCGCCATGCCCGCGTGTGTCATGGTTGCGGCGTGGGAGATCAGACTTTCAACGCCCCCTAACGATTCCGCCAGCGTAAACAATGACAACCCGCCAAGGAAGCGGCGCAGCGTTTGCTCATCACCATCCAGTTCAAAACTTAACATCGCGCCAAAGCCTTTTTGCTGACGCGCGGCAATCTCATGGCCCTGATTATCCGGCAATGACGGGTGATACAATTTTTTCACCAGCGGCTGAGTTTGCAGATAATCGACTATCGCCTGAGCATTACGTTGCGCCACCTCCATTCGAGGAGACAGAGTACGCAGGCCGCGCAACAGCAGATAACTATCAAACGCGCCGCCGGTCACACCAATATTATTCGCCCACCATGCCAGTTCAGTGACCGTTTCCGGATCTTTCGCTATCACAACACCAGCCACCACATCTGAGTGACCGTTTAAATATTTCGTGCATGAATGCAACACCAGATCGGCGCCCAATGCCAGTGGATTTTGCAATGCCGGGCTTAAAAAAGTGTTGTCGACCACGCTGACCGCGCCAGCTTCACGCGCCAGCTGACAGATTTTCGCAATATCCACCACGCGAAGCAGCGGGTTGCTTGGGCTTTCTACCAGCACCAG
>OBLO01003261.1_pt1 | contig 11763 bp, 11 predicted proteins | sample 1519401 | NCBI WGS metagenome assembly OBLO01 (sample SAMEA2602897, study PRJEB22501) | metagenome | reverse complement strand
CCTTTTCCTTTCATCGTTTGTCGAACGATTTGGTAACTGAACTCCCTCCTTTTCGTTCCCTTTTCTGCCTATTTCCTCAAATGCAACCCGATGAAGAAAAAAGCAATATACACTGTGTGTCAGTTAGATACAAGTTTTATTCCATTTCCAGCTTTCTACTCCCATACTTCCGCATAAAACAACAAAAAAAATAGACTGACACCCACGCTCTCTTCGTTACGAGAGAAAAAAGGGGTCAGCCTAGATATAGGGAAAACGTGTGATATGCTTATGGTTATGGTAGCTCCTTAAACTCTATTTTCTTACGAAGCAGACGAACATCAAACTTAGGAGTGTTCCCCACCGTTTTAAACCAAGAATAATCAAGAGCGCCGCCAGGCAATGGGTTTGCACCTGCACGTTGTAAGCTATGTCCCATGTGGATATAACCATTCTGCATATTGATAACATCGTATGCACCCTTGTCTAGCTCATAAGGTGCGTAAGGATCAGTATCCTTTGCCACTAAGAAGCCACGCCCAGCTTTAGTAGTATTATTACGGGGAACATCAGGATGAGAGTCGTTAAAGGACAATCCCGACTGATCTACGATGCTAAGATTAACAAGTTACTCTGTCGAAAAAACTTAGACGGTCATTATATACATCTATATTATTATTGATTATATAGGCAGCCATAACCCCTTTATCCTCAACACCTCCCCCACTCCACACCCGACACCTACGGAATTTACCACCGACACCTACGGAACATAGCCCCGACAACAACGGAGCAACACTGCGACAAATAGGGAGCATAACCACTGCAAGGGCGACAAATAGGGAAACTAATAACGACAAATAGGGAGGATAATCATATTTAATTGCTTTTTATTTTACAAAACACATCATTTTTGGGTGTTTTCGCTTTCTCGGAAAAGACTGTTTTGCTAAAAAACGATCAAAAACGCATTTTTCTGTACACGCATAAAAACAATATTACCAACTACTTACAGAATAGTGCGACAAATAAGTAAGTTTCTATAGTAAGCAGAAACGTTATTTTTGCGACAAATAAGTAGTTTTTTGAAAATAATGAAACTTTACAGTTTTTTGTCGCACCATTCTTCGCCTCCACGCTTCTCACCCATTTTTCTGCACACGTATTGCCCCCTGCGTAAAAGATGACCTTTTATGCTGTAAAACATCACCTTTTACCGTGCAAAAGGGTACCTTTTAGTGCGTAAAAGATAACCTTTTGCTCACACCCCCAAAAATACCCTCGCAAGCACGCTAAGTTAGCCCTCATACCAAGTCTTTGCAACCATATAATGGGCAGCATACTCGGCAGCTTTCTCGGGCAGTATATCCTTCACCTTACGAGCAGGGATACCAGCCCATAGCTCGCCCTTGCCGATCGCAGTGCCTTCCAAAACAACAGCTCCAGCAGCCACGATACTGCCTTCACCCACAACAGCATCGTCGAGAACTACAGCATTCATACCAATGAGGGCGCCACGACAGATGTGGGCGCCATGGACAATAGCACCATGCCCAAGGCTTACCTCGTCGCCAATCACAGCAGGATGTCCCGCACTCTGATGCACACAGGCTACATCTTGAATATTGACACGGTTGCCTATCCTGATGCCATCGACATCGGCACGCAACACAGCACCGTACCATATCGACACGTCGTCGCCCATTACTACATTACCCACCAAGGCTGCATTCTCGGCAAAGAAACAGCGGTTGCCCCACTGAGGGCGGTGTCCCAACACTTCACGTATTATTGCCATAATATCTATTTTAAACGGTTTGTACACTGCAAAAATACAAATTATACGATGAAACCGTGCGTTTTTAGACAGGATTGACACGATTAACAAGACCTTTTTTATTGCACTTCGTTTTGGAACTTACGATGGCGCTAGCCAATCGTGCTAAGCGTGTAAATCATATCTTAAAACCCGCGGTGAAAGCATCTTGCCAAAGCAATAATAGCCTTTTGTGTAAAATAAAAATCAAATCTTACGAAGATGTCGCAGAAAAGGGAAATTAATCGTACAATAAAAGCTCCGAATTTGTCAGCGGATAAAAATATAGAATTAAATAAAATACGAAATATCAACGCTTTGTAGCAGCAAAAACGCACTTAGAGCAAAGGGGATAAAAAATGAAAAAAGTAGCCTTTCTGCCAACAGCAAAAACCGTAGTGCGACAAAAAAAGGAAAAATGCGTGTTTTTTGTCGCAATAATTCCTTAAAATTTGCTATTTATTCCCTATTTGTCGAGCCAAAACTCCCTATTTGTCTCATACCTAGCAGATATGCTCCACATTTGTCGCACCACCCTTCCTTATCTGTCGCACCGCCTTTCCCTATTTGTCGCCACTAACTTCCTAAGATGTCGCTACTAAGCGTTGTAAACCATTTAGGTACAATGAGTTGCGCATGTTTAAATAAGTCTATATAAATGATAGAAATAATGATAATCTAAGTTGACGATGAGTTCTTTCTTATTTTTTATTCTGTTGGATTTCTTTGTGGGAAAGACGATGACTTTAAATAAGCGCTTTTTATGCGATGCTCCCTATTTGTCGCATTGTTCTTTTCAGTAGTGATGACTTTAAATAAGCAGCTTTTTATGCGATGCTCCCTTTTTGTCGCACTAGCAGTTTTTAGTACTTTATAAAGCGTTCTGTCTTAGCTCTTTAGGGTATATGTACGCTATATTGTAATAACAAAGATAGGGAGTATTGGGATAATGGCAAAGTGGGATAAAGCTAATTATGTGCGTGTATTTAAATATAAATATATAAATACAATGTAATATAAATATATTGTCATTCTTATTTGATAATGGTTATATATATAATTATATAAAGATATAAGAATATTATTTTTTATTGATATATTTAGGTGTTTATATGCGTGTAGAGTTATGTTTTTATATTTTGTTTTACTTATATTGTCGGGTTTTGGGGAATGATTTTGTAGGTAGAGTTTTAGTGAATTATACGTGAATAAAAGACATAATATATAGATATATAAATATATGTTTTCTTTCTAGTTTAGTAAATAATATAAAAGTATAAATATATATATCGAACGCTACCCTATTGCTTCTTTTAGCGATATAGGTTGTATTTGTGTGTGTTTTATCGTTGTATAATTATATAAAAACTAGTATACTAGTATTATATATAAAAATATAACTATATTTATTTAGGGTTTTGGCTTAATGTGCTGTGGTTTTTATGTAATTATATGTTTATATACTTATGGTCTTATCATCGCAAATCGGAAATATAAATATTTATATATCTATCTGTATTTTATTATTTACTTATGAAATATATAATTATATATAAGTATAAACACGTAAAAGGATAAATGTGTAGATATATCTTTGAATGTTTATTTTTATATATTTTTGGAGTTTCAGACAAAAATATAATAAAGTATTTGTTTGTTTAAACAATTAGGTGTATATTTGCATACGTAAAAATATAAATGTTTACGATAAATACGTTTATATAATAATATGTTTTTATATAAAAATATATGAAGATAAATACATTTTTAATTAGTAAAGCAAAGAGTGAAGTTTTCAACTGGGCGTTGGGCTTATACACGCTAGCAACGGGTATGACGGTGGTGGACGGTTGGATTAGCGATCCTAGCGATCCGGCGCAAGGAGTGATCGGCTCGCTGCAAACGCTCCAAGCACTCAGCCCTGTCCAGGTGGCTGAAGGCGCAATCGGCGTAGGAGCAGCACTCACAATGTGGGGTGTCTTGCAATCGTGTTTTGCACGAACCAAGCGTGCGTTCCACTTCACCTTTTTAGGATTGATGATGGTGTTTAGTTTGCTAACCTTTATATGCACTACCCTCTTCACCTACTCCACCGACACGGCGATACGCACTTTTGCGAGCCATTTCGTAAACTATTCGTACTCGGCTATCGCTATCAATACGGTACTTTTGGGGGCTTTCATGGTGGGAGGTTGTGTTGGCAAGCTGCGTGCTTACGGTGCATCGCTCATCATTACCCCAATATTTATGGGCGGTATTACCCTACTCAACTATTATTTATATAATGTGGCAGGCGGTTTGACCCTTCCCGAGATAGCTACTTACGTAAATATGGGTAGCATTGTAGGGCTCGTTTTGACAGTTTTGCCGATGGGATTGTTGCGCTGGGCACTTGAAACCGAAGAAAATTAGGCGTTTGGGGTTAGCGATAAGTGAAAACAAGCGAGTGCTAAGCGTTTTTTGCTCGCATATTTTGCCTATTTCGGACAAAAGGCAGAGCGGCGACAAAAATAGAAGAAAATAGCGCACGGCGATTTTACATAAAGTATTGTTTGTTGGCTAATTAGTGATCAAAAAGAAAGTGTTTTTCGCATAGTAGTTAGATAGATATGACAAAACGTTATGTATTTCTGCTCAAAGGCGGTGTTTCTGTTTTCGCTGAAAATAGACAAAATAGGCGAAAAATGGTAGTGTATCGGCATATTTTACGTGGTTATGTTTTTATGTTTAAATATATAAACGTTGTAATATAAATATGTTTTAATACGAATATATAAATACGTTTTAGCGTAAAGATATAAATAGATTTTGATACGAAAATATAAATATGTTTTGATAAGAAAATATAAATACGTTTTAGTGTGAAGATATAAATAGATTTTAATACGAAAATATAAATATATAAATAATGAAAAATGTAAAAGTAGTCTTTGCGAATCAGAAAGGTGGAGTGGGGAAGAGTACCCTTTGTATTCTGTTTGCCAACTATTTAGCGTACAAAAGAAAGGATGTTTGCTTGATAGATACCGACCTTCAGAAAACCATTCTCATGCAGCGCAAGAAGGATATGGAGATATATGAAGGTGAGGAGGAACCTTATACAATACAAGATTTCGATGTCGACTCGCCAGAGCTGATGCAGCAGTTGGTGGAGAGTGCGAGCGATGTAGAGGGCTTTGTACTCTTCGATTCGCCGGGTAACATTTCGCAAGACGGTTTGGCTCCCCTCTTTGTAGGTGCCGACTTCATCATTTGTCCCTACGAGTATGAGGACAAGACGCTCGACTCTACAGGTGTTTTCGTGCAAGTTATCAATGCTCTTCGCGAGCATAACCCCGAGATGCATGCTAAAATTTTCTTTGTTCCTAACCGTATCGATCCACGTATTGGTACGAGCGATGAGCAACGGATGTGGGCAGAGACGGACGAGATTTTCCAGCAGTTTGGTAAGGTAACGCCAACGATAAATAGTCGTGCGTGTCTCAAACGTACCAATACTTTCGAGTTGCTAGGGCAACAGCGCGAGGCGGTAAAGGCTGCGTTCGACTATATGCTCAAGAAGATGAAAACTTAGAGAGAGTTGAGAGAGATGAGAGAGATGAGAGAGATGAGAGTGGAGAGTTGAGAGATTTTCTAGGGAAACTAGGTATTCTAGGGGTATTCTAGAGATACTAGGGGGAAACTAGGACAAACTAGGACAAACTAGGGAAAACTAGGACAAACTAGGGAAGTTAGAAATATTAGAACAATAATAAAAACGACATATTATGGTAAAGAAAAAAACTAAGGTAATAATTCCTGGTGGATTGCAGGGCTTAGTACATAATGCACAGAATGGATTGGAAACTCCTGTGAAGAGCGAACTTGGAAAGGGTGGGGCGAAGCCTATGATAGAGCCTGCCGACGACAATGCTGCCGATGATAAGCAGCAGCCTGTACCGGGCGAAGTGGCAAGTGCCTTCACACGCACGGCAATGCGCAACGAACAGGGAGAGGAGGTAAAGGATCGCACGGCTCCAGCAGCTAAGAAATTGCCAAAGGCAGAGGGTAAGCAGTTGGCACGCGAATATACCATTGCCCGCGATAGTGGCGAAGACAGTTGGCAGCTCTTCCTCGATCTTGCTAAAGACTATAAACAGCGCGACTCTAAGCTTGCCACCGTATATATAGACAGCGATTTGAAGAGCGTGCTAGATAGATTGAAGTCGGCTAACAGTATCAAGATGCCTTCTACCGCTATCTTGAGTGCCATCGTGGCTCGCTTCGTTTTCGATCATGAGCAAGACATCAAAAATGCTATCTTTGGTGAGAGCTTGTTGTAAAAACCAATTGTGGTGGATGGGGCGATAGTAGCGTGTCCATCGCACAATGGTGATGACTGTTATCAAGGATTGTATAAGGATTTAAAGAAAATGGAATCAAAGACACAAAAGTTGAAGGCTGTACACTTTTTGAGTACAGACACGATGGACGTATATCTGCCTGTGGAAGATCGGGCAACGGGTAGGGCAGTGGTGGCTTGCCCTGGTGGAAGCTATAACCACCTGAATATGCCACCTGCCGAGTCGTGGGTGCGCTTTTTTACCAATCGTGGTATTGCAGCCGTGATACTGAAGTATCATTTGCCCGATGGGAGTGGGGAAGAAGCGATGAGCGATGTTATTGATGCTTTTGCTACCTTGCGTGCGAAAGCTGAGGAGTGGCGCATCAACCCAGAGGATATTGGTATTGCAGGTTATTCGGCAGGAGGTCATCTTGCTTCGCTTATGGCAACGCGTTATCAAAAGGCCATTAGGGCGAGTTTTCAAATACTGTTCTATCCTGTTACCACGATGTTTGAGGATTTTGGCGACACGAATTGTCGTAACAACTTCCTTGGTGAGGATAAGATGTCGGAACAGATAGAGGCGAAGTATAGTGCTATTAAGCAGATCACCCCCGATACGCCACGTGCTTTTATCGTGGTATGCTCGGACGATGATATTGTGAAGCCTTTCAACAGTGCTAACTATTATGTGAAGCTGCAAGAGCAGGGCATTCCCTCTCAACTCATCGTGTATCCGCTGGGGAAACATGGTTGGGGCATTGGGGTAGGAGATTTCCCTTACACCGATGACCTAAAACAGCAGCTTACGGAGTGGCTGAAGGGATTTTAGGGAGGTGAGAGATGAGAGAGATGAGAGTTGAGAGTTGAGAGTTGAGAGATGAGGGATGAGAGTTGCCCGTCCTAGTATTTCTAGGCTTTTAGCTTTTCTAGGCTTTCTAGTGTTCTCCTAGTATTTCTAGGCTTTCTAGTTCTCCTAGTATCTCTAGGCTTCCTAGAAATTCCTAGTATTTCTAGGAATGGTAGGAAAAGTTATGAAACATCTAAACAATAAAAATATGAACAAACGCTATTTACTAACAACAATTATTTTGATGGCTGTGCTGGTGGCACATGCTTGTACCTCCGTTATCATATCAGGGCGCGTTACGCCTGATGGTCGTCCGCTTATGCTCAAAAATCGTGATGCCGATGATGTGGATAACAAAGTAGTCGTAATAAAAGGTGCGAAATATCGCTTTATAGGTATCGTTGCTGCTGGCGATAAGGAGCGAGCCAACGTATGGTCGGGGCATAACGAGGCGGGTTTTGCTATCTTTAATACGGATGCCTTTAATCTTAATGGGAAAAACTATAAGCCCGAAAAGGAAAACGATGGTGTGGTGATGCGTAAAGCACTCGAAACCTGCGCTTCATTAAAGGAGTTTGAAGCACTGCTTGGACAATTGCCAAAACCTATGAACCTCAATTCTAACTTTGGGGTGATGGACGCAGAGGGCAATTGTGCTTACTATGAAACGAGCAGTCAGGGCTACACAAAGTTTGATGTCAACGATCCTCGTGTAGCTCCTTACGGCTATCTTTGTCGCACCAATCATGCCATGACAGGCGATCGCAGTCTCGATGCAGGTATCGAACGCTATATGGCTATCTCCGATTTGATGCAGACTGCAGCCTTTGGAGGTGATCTTAATCGGGATTTGCTTTTAAAGCGTGCCACACGTTATCTCACCAATGGACTCACAAAAACAAGTCTTTACGACATTATGCCCGAGAGCGATGCTACGCCAAAGTTTTATCCTTACAACGACTATATTTCGCGTGCTTACACCGCATCGGCGATGGTTATGCAAGGAGTAAGAAAGGGCGAGAACCCATTGCTCACCGTGAGCTACACCATTATTGGGTGTCCACTCAGCACTGTTGCTGTGCCATTGATGCTTACCCCATCGGGTGTTGTGCCGTCGCTCTTAGCCGATAATGGCAAGGGGTATTCCGAATTGTGCCATAAGGGCATTGTCCTCAAGGATCAGCTCTTTCCTATGAAGCGTGGCAACGGACAGTCGTACATCAACCTTTCACGCCTCATTAACAAGCAGCAAACGGGTATTCTACAGCAGGTGCAGCGCATCGAAACGCCTATCCTACAGCGTGGCGATGCCGTGATAGCCCAATATCGTGAGCAGATAGGTAGTAAAAATGCCGACAAGCTCCTTACCGATTATTACCGTTGGGTGGACGAAACCATTAAAGCTGAATATCAGCACGCATTCGGAATATAGATCAGGGAATATAAAAAAAGCGGTTAGCGCTTGCCGTGCAAAAGCTAACCTCTTATTACGTAAAAGGTAATGTCTTGCGATGCTAGACGTTACCTTTTGTGTTGTGCGGAAATATGCTTACTTCTGCCAGAGCTTCGGCATCACCATTCAGTACTCTTTGTATCAGGGCGACCACTTCTGCCTTAGTGTAGGTCTTTGCTCTTGGCTCGGTAGTGGTAGGTGTTGCGGTGGTGGTTGCCTCACGCCTTGCCTTGCGCTCCGCCTTAGCAGCTTCACGAGCAGCCTTACCATCGGCTACGGCTTTCTCGTAGCAGTCGGCACAACCTTGCTCAGCAGTATTCCACGCTGTGCGGTCGTTGGTGTTGTATGCCTTGCACAATGCCTTAGCAGCGTCCATGTAGCGAGTACCGAAGATTAGGCGATACACACGGTTGCCGCTGATGTCCTTCACCCAGCAGGCACTTGCCCACTTAGGTTTGTTGTCGTGGATAGCCTTCCAGCGTGGATCGTCCTCACCACTGAAACCGATAATCTGCGGTGCCGTGCCGCCCTTCTTCGTAGTGTAGGTAGCAAAGGTAACTTCAGATAAGCCCATACTTACTACTTGCTCGTCGCTATCTACCTGTGCGGTTGTACGGCTATCGCTTTGCTTAGTTTCATCATCTGTTACAGAACTTCCTACAGCACTCGCAACAATCTCATTTGCAGCACCTTCCAACGCATCATCTGCCACTACCTCGTAACTCGACAACATGCCAGCTACGGCAAGTAACTCGGCATTAAGACGGTCGGCATCGTCATGGGTGATATTTCCATAATTCTTCGAGCTAGGTGCCGACAACACAAAGTTGTATTTCGTTCTATTCCACCCTAACACCCTTTCAGTCATACCACGCAGTTTGAAAAACTTACCTATACGTTGTTTGATAGGCTCTATCAGTCCAGGATCATAGGTAACTCCAAGACGGTTTGTATAAGTTTGGTCAGTTCCGAAAATAAGCACCTGACAGCGCATATCCTCCACGATACGCACCAGAGCATTGTTCATACGTTCTATGTTGGCGGGCGAAAAAAACCTCGGATTGCCATACCTATCCAAATTATGCCTAAAACATCCTATCAGCAAACCATTGTCAATACCCATATAATCGCCAAGGCGAGATACCGTAAAGTCATGCTCTACTAAATATTGATGCAGGGTATCTGTTGAAACTTTAACCTTTTCCATATTGATTGATATTGTAGCTTATATTTTATCTCGATTGTAAAGATATATATTATTTCTATAACTATCAAACGCTTTTGAAAGTATTTTTTCTATCATCATTATATACTACCACTTTATGGGTTTATTCAAAAAAAGCCTCCGATACTTCACGCACCAGAGGCTACAAAGTTCTTTCTTATTATGAAACATTCAGGGACAAGATTTTTCCATCAGATGAAAGGAGAAAAAGGTTTTTGCACGACTCTTTCATTTAAAAGGTCGTTTGTTGTCAAAAATTATCATGTTCTTTAGTATCAACAACGAATGTCCTTAAATGAAAGAGCCGTGGGGTTTTTGTGTTATTTAGTGCGTAAATACTTAATAATTCGCAGGAAATGAGTATATTTGCAACGTGTTCTATAAAATAAACAGCAATCATGGCATCTATTCCTCCTAAAAAATTTACCCTTCGGGCTTTTAAAATAGGTAATCCATCGATGACAACTCCAAATTCCGGGATTTTGGAGATGTTAAATAAGAAACTTACTCCTGAGCTTACTTCAGGAGAACGTCGTATGGCGCTTAATTCTGATGAACCAGACAAAGAACTTTTGGCAAATTACTCATGGTCAGGTAGCAATTCTTACCTCTTTGGGATGATGCTCCGTGTTATTCCTGCGGAAAATGGCGGTATGATCAGCGACAATCTTTTTGATCAGCATATGATTACCATGTCGCAAGTGTCAGCCGGTTCTTCTTCAGATAGCCAATACAAGGGTCATTTTTATTTTGCTCTTAACAACGATTATTTGGTAACCACGTTATCTGGTAATACAAACATAAGCCGTTTGCAAACCTATCTGAACTGGCTGCTTGAAAGCGTTCGCGACACCCGTCTCTTTGAATTTACGGAGATGACAAAGGTTCCGGACGGGGTGCCTTTGTCGCAATTGAAGGAAATACAATTTGTAGGTGGGGGTTCCGTAACCACGACCCGTCCTACTGAAGGCGAACAGAATTTCTCGCTTTCTCTGAAAGACTTATCAAGTAGTATCCTACGGTCCGTTGTCTGTGATACAACTAGTTTAGACACTATACTTGAGAACAGGCTTATAGAGGCTCGGTTGCTTTTGAAGGTGAAAGGCAAGCCAAAAGATATGGCAGAAGAGGAGTTCCATCGCGTAATGGGAGCAATAGTAACCAATGTTACAAATGATGAGGGTTTGATACTCCGCACGGAAGACGGTAACAAATATACCGGTGCAGAGATTAAGGTAAAGAAGCCTGTAAGCGTAGAGTGCATAGAAGCCAACCGCATAGTGGAAGAACAATTGAAGCAAGAGATGGAGAGATTCTTGGGTGAGATAAGGGCAGAGCAATGATGAAGATATTGATACGAACCATACTGTCTATGGCGTTTTCCGTGTTTTTTGCCGATATAGGTGTGAGAGGTAACGCTGAGGTGCTGAAAACTCTGTTTACAGTACTGGGGATTGTATTCTCAATATCTATGAGTCTTTTGTTGTCGTTCAATCTTTCCAAAATACTGAACACGTCCATACGCAAGTCAATCCGCAAAGAGATTACCCACACACGTACTATGCTACTAATGGACTTTGTGCTATCGACTCTTTTCCTTGTGGTGGCATTACTATGGAATCCGGACAGCATTCGTTATGAGATAGGCTCTTGGCTTGTGATTGATATAGAACTCATTGCCCTCCTATGTATCGTGGTCTCTCTTTTTTACGAAATCTATAATTTTGGTTGTATTCATAAATTGCACGGTGATATTGAGGATGCCGTGATAGCGGAGGAAATCGGGAAAAATAATAATGCACACTAAAAAATCCGCTACTTTGTTTGGAAATAAGGTTAGCCCGTAGTCGCTTGGTATCTTCCTGTCGGTCAGTGAAGAATCTGCTTTCAACGGCTTTTCCAAATGCAAAAGGATTATCCATAATTACGATATATTTTCATTACACCGCAAAATTAGTAATAAGTTTCTTACTAACAAAGTTATTACTAAGTGTTTTATTACTAAACACAAAAAAGCAGAATTATTGAATGGATGCGTCTCACGTTATCCTATACCGCTCTGCCACCTCGCCCCAAACCTTTCTCAAACTCGCCACCACAAGGTTATTGCGTGTTA
>OBLO01003260.1_pt1 | contig 11763 bp, 10 predicted proteins | sample 1519401 | NCBI WGS metagenome assembly OBLO01 (sample SAMEA2602897, study PRJEB22501) | metagenome | reverse complement strand
AGATAGCAGAGGCTTTGCGTGTTTCCCCGTTGGCACTTTCCGATGGCGGAAACGGCCCGGCAAACGATATTCTGGAGCAGCTTTTCTGGCTGGACGAGGAGCAGCCCGGCGTTATAAAGCTGGTTCCCACCGAGCGCGGCATAGCACGGTATAATGCCAACCCAAACTTTGCGCTGCGCTATGATGACAACGATAACTGGCCGCCACGCTCCCCCGTGGCGATGTGGTTTGATGATACGATTCTGGATGATTTTCTGAAGGATTGGGCTGTAGTTCAGAAGAAGTTGTATGCGGGAGAGATTACGCAGGCAGAGTATTTTGAGTGGAAGATTATGTGGCCGGATGAATAAAATCCGTGTGTAAAGATAACATAACCATAGAAGCATTCAAGTATTCACGGAATATATCACCGATGCAGAGTTTACAATAGAATTGAAGCCGCCTATTGAAAGAATGGTTATATGTGATGAAATAGACCGCACATTTGGAAATGGGCAACTTACATTTGCATACTTGATGCAGAGAAACAAATTAGAGCAAGAGATTAAAGAGCAAGCAGGGGGCAAGAAATGAAAGACTATCTTACAGTTGTAGAGTTTGCCGCCGCTGGTATTACAAAACAGGCCGTATATAAGCGCATAAAACAAGACCTTGCACCTTATGTAAAGAGCAAGACGGAAAAAAGACTATATCAAAATAGCGGACATGAAAAAGACGTTACAATAGAATGGATAGTATTAGACGTTAAGGCTAACGTTGCTCTCCTTGTGAGTAAGAATGTTTTAGAGGCGATACCGTATCATTCTGAGCAAAAGAAGGTAGACTCGGAAAAATCATCTATAAGAAGCTGGTTAAATTCAGATTTCTTTTTTGCGGCGTTTACAGGAAATAAAAGACTCTGTATCTTGAATTCGAAAGTAAATACACCGAAAAATATTGAATATGGCACTAATAGAAACTCTTGCACCAGTGATAGAGTTTTTTTTGCTGAGTATAGAAGAAGCAGAACATTATTTCCCCAATGCAGAAGCGAGAAGAGTAAAACTAATAGACAATGAATTTGAAAATTTAAAATGTTTTTTTCCGTGGTGGTTAAGATCCTCGGGATATCCTGCTTACAGAGCAGCTGGGGTAAGCAAGGACGGAAAAATTCTTGCTAGAGGGAGAAAGGTGACGAACACATCTTATTTTGTTCGTCCTGCACTTCGTGTATATTTATAAAATGGGTATACCGTTTTATTTGGAATAGTGCTAGAAATTTCGATAGAGAACAGATTGCATCAGGCAAACTAATGGTATCTGTTCAAGGCTGCAGGTATAAACAAAAGGCGGAAGGCATATTTGTTCTCCCGCTTTCTAATAATTTGAGATATACTTTAGTAACTTCTCTAGATGAGGTAAGAGTTCTTAGAAAATTAAACCTCATTTTCTGCTAATGGTGCGGTGCCACTTACAGCCACAGAATGCAATTCTTTTCAAGCTCAGTTTTTCGCTCTTTCCAGTCCGGCATGAACATGGTAAGAAAGGTGTAGAACTGTTTGGAGTGATTGGGGTGAACCAGGTGGCACAGCTCATGAACAACCACATATTCAATACAGTTTCTGGGCGCTTCCAACAATTGCTTATTCAGTGTAATGATCAGCTTTTTTGGAAGACAGGAACCCCAACGAGTGTCCATGGAACGGATACGAAGCTGAGGTTTTGCCACACCGTATTTTTGAAAAGATGGGTAGGCCTGATCTAAAACTTCGCCAAAAATCGCTTCACATTGACGGTCCAAGTATCGGGTAACCAACTGTTGCTTTTTGCTGAAGTCTGTGGTGTTTTTGACGTTCAGAAACAGATAAACGCCATCCGTATATACGGTTTCTTTTGCGGCAGAAGCAACTTTCAGGCGCAAACCACGCCCCAGAAAATAGAAGGTTTCTCCACTGACATACTGTTTGGGCTGGGGAGAATATCGAGCAATTTCAGCAAACTTATCCTGTGCGGCAAAGATATAGGAGGCTTTGCTCAGAATAAACGCATCGATCTCTGAAGCGGGAACATCGGGATTGGCGGAAAGAAATACACGGCCATCTTTATGAATTCGGAGATTCAGGTTTTTAACAGGCTTTTGTTCCAGAAGATAGGAAATTTCCCGGTTTTCACAGCGCACATGGCGCATCATCTCAGATGCCATCTTTGTTAAAACCTCCGCAGTGCGACTGTTTTTACGTTTTCAATGATCTTATCTATGGTGTCAAAGGAGAGTTTCAAACCGCGCTCCTTCTCGTAGTGGTAGAACAAGTCATCGATATCTTGGGAAATACGGTCATGAATGGTTTTGTTGTTGGTCCAGTCAACCTGACTGTGAGCTGCGATGATTTGGGTAATTGCAATGGACATTTCGGCAGCAAAATCAGAAGAAACCTCTGCGTCCTGCGCTTCATCGAAGATAGCAGACAGGACGCCGTAAAAAGCTTGGGCGTGTACGTTGTTCTTGATGGACTCCGGGTAGGCAATAGTGCTTTTCCCGGCATGATAATCTTCCATGATGGCGCGCATCTTTGCCAGATATTCGGCTTCCGTAATAACTTTTTCTTTGTATTGCTCCAACGCGGTTTTGATACGCTTGGAAAAACTGTCATAGTAGGCAGGGTTTTCCTGATACTTGGCGCTGATGCTTTTGGTCAGCTTGCTGGTAATGGCATCTGCTTTGGAACGGGCGGAGCCCAGACTTTCCAGTTCGCGCTCAAAATCATCCTTGTTCAGGATGTCAATGGGGCTGGTAATCTGCTTGAGACCAGCTACCGAAAGATGTGTATCCAGCAAGTTCTGCATTAAGGGTTCATATTCCCGGTTGTCGATGGCATCACAATAGCGGATTTTCACGCTGCGGCGCACTTTGGAAAAGAAGGCAAAGGCAGATTGATAGCGTTTCAGCTCTGGTTTTGGAAGCGCTTCATAGGCCTGCTCTGCATTTAATACCAAGTTCAAGGGACGGCCAAAGGCGCATAAACGGTTGTAGAAGGTTTCGCGGCGTTTATCATCTGCCAGTGAAACTTCCACGGCTTCAGAATCCTGCGGATTTTCCAGGGAAGCAAATAGTTCCGTGAGTTGCGTGTAGGCCTCCCGCAGCGACCCGATGGACGACATGACATCCACCACAACACCTTTGAGATCGCCGCTGTCGAAGTTTTCAAGACCGGCACCGCTGTACAGATCCATAGCGGTATCCAGCTTTTCGATAAGACCACGATAATCCACGATCAAACCGTAGTCTTTTCCTTCACACAAACGGTTGGTGCGGGCAATGGCCTGTAACAGGCCGTGCTCCTTCAACTCCTTATCGATGTACAAAACCTGGCAGATGGGGGCGTCAAACCCTGTCAGCAATTTGCTGCAGACGATCAGAATGTCGATGTCACCGGCGCAGAACTGATTTTTCATAGACTCTTCGTAGGTGTCGGCATCGCCATACCGATTCATCATCTTATTCCAGTAAGCTAGTACTTTGTCGTCGGTACCCTCATCTGCATCGTCGACGCTTTCCCGCATATCCGGCGGGGAAATCACAACAGCACAGTTCAAATCCCCGAATTGTTCAAAACATTCCAGATAGCGTACAGCGTCCCGCTTATAATTGGTGGCCAGCATGGCTTTGAAACCGGTGGCTTTGAATCCTTCGATGAAGTGGTTGTTGATATCCAACGCGATACGCTTGATCCGGGCATTGGTGGAGGTAAGACGGCGGATGCTGCTCCATTTACGGGAAAGATCATCCCGCTGGGCTTCGGTAAGTCTCTTAGTAGTCTGTTGGAACCAAAGGTCGATGTTTTCCTCATCCACGTTCTGATCCACAAAACGGCCTTCATAGATCAGTGGAACAATCGCACCATCGTCCACACCATCCTGAATGGTATACTTGTGAATCAGCTTTCCAAACTTGGCCACGGTGTTTTTCTCTTTTTTCATAAGAGGTGTGCCGGTAAAACCGATGTAGCAGGCATTGGGGAAGACCGTGCGCATGCGAGTAGCCAGCAATCCATAGTTGGAACGATGACTTTCGTCCACCAGGAGAAAGACATCCCGGGACAGATTCTTGTGCTCCAGCTTTTCTGCCGTGTTGAACTTGTTGATAATGGTGGTGATCACATCGGCACGGCCATCCTGCAACAGGTCCACCAGATTGCGTCCGCTGGTGGCCCGGGCGGGATTCAGACGGGTGTGAGAGAAGGTGGCGGCAATCTGACGATCCAGCTCTTTGCGGTCAGTAACGATGATGACCCGGGGATGGCATGAGGAAAGCTCTATCAGCAGATATTTGGCCAGCATGACCATCGTCAGGCTCTTGCCGCTGCCTTGCGTATGCCAGATGACGCCGCTTTGCCGGTTGCCTTTTTCATCAGGCTGCTGGATGGTTTTGATAATCTCCTGGATGGCAAAATACTGCTGATAGCGGCAGATTTTTTTCACATTGGCATCAAACAGCACAAAGTAGCGGATCAGCTCCATCACACGGGCAGGGGTGAAAAGAGAAATCAGGTTGCGGTCCTGCTCGGTGGGAATGCGGTCATGGATATACCGGGCGAGGGCATCTTTCAGAAAGTCAGTATCCTGCTCTTTCCACACGGTCCAGAATTTTTTTGGCGTGCCTGCGGTGGCATATTTTACGCTATTTTTGTTGGTGGCCAGTACAATCTGGGCAAACTTGTACAGCTGGGGAATGTATTCTTTCTGTTGGTTGCGGATGTTCTGTTCCACAGCCTGCTCTACACTGATCTGCGGTGCTTTGCACTCGATGACGGCAAAAGGAATGCCATTGATAAACAGAACCAGATCCGGCCGGGCGTTGTGCAACTTATCGCGGCTGTCAACGGCGAATTCTTCGGTTACATGGAACAGATTGTTTTCAGGATGCTCCCAGTCGATATACCGCAGGTTGAAGCTGAGAATTTTCCCTTCGCCCACGGTCTCTGGGTAGCTTTTGCCCAAAAGCAGCGCATCGTAGATCTTTTCACTGGCGCGCACCAGACCATCTGTGAGAGGTTCGTCCAGATCGTCCATGGCACGTTCAATGTTGGCAGCGGAAAATTCATTTTCCGCACCGGCAAAGGTGTACCGGTTCAGACGGCGCAGCTGTCCGCGCAGAATGTCTTTCAGCAGCACATGGTACCGGCTGCCGCGCTGTGCTTCGCAGTCCTGCGGCGAAATATAGGTATACCCCATGGACTGCAACAGATCGAGCGCGGGCTGCTGGCTGGCAGTCTTTTCACTATACAAATCGGTTGTGATGGGAAAATCCTTCATGACTGATCTCCTTTTTCCCAAATGACATCTTCAAATTGGCGCTGTTGTATTGTTAAATCATCGCTCTGTAAAATCCGCTGCGAAGACAAATCGATGGTAATGGTGGAATCGTTGATTTGCACTTCTGTCAAGACATACTGGGAGTCATGGCGATAAGCAACGACATAGGAAGATTGTGAATCAGTATAGATCCAAAAGTTGTTTTCTGTAGTTGCGATGGCCGTAAAGCATATACTGACAATCTCTGTTATAAATACAGCAGCAACAAGGATCATGTAACGGGAAATGTTTTGATCGGAAAAACGACGCTTTTTCTTGCTATTTACCAATAGAGCGCCACACTTACCGAGGCATATAGTAAATTCTTCTTCAGTCAGGATACTTTGAGGTGGACAAGTAGGATTTTTTGTGGCTTTTCGGAGTGCCTTTCTGAGTTTTTTGTTTGGAAAAAACTCTTTAGTGTCTACGATTGTTGAGAAAAACGCCGATAATACGATAATAGCAAGTAAAAATATATACGCTGCAACCAGCGGTGGTGACAAAAAATAAAAATTGTCTGTAAGAAGTTGTTGAGTGAAGATAAGCAACGCATAGATTAAAAGCGCAAAAAGGCTTTTGGGAAATATTAATGAGTTCCAATCCTTTTTCAGATTTTTTATACCGTCCTCGGTAAGCCAGGATTCTGAATGTGGGAAATATTTTGCCTCATTGTTCAGACGAATACATTCTAAGTAGGCATGAAGCGCGTACGAAGAAAAGGCAACTTCAAAAATTTGCAACATTACATAGCAGAGACAAAATACAAGCAAGATATATAGTAAAGACAGAACAGGGTAGTAAATAGTATTCCCTTTAAAAGGAAGGCCCCACTTTAGTATATTGATGTTCCATTTTTGGAATTTGATATATTGGTACAAAAATGCCAGAGCATTGGCGACAACCGCTAATACGGCTGTCAAGACAGAAACGGCGGATAATAATATACCTGGATACTTTTTAAAATAATTATAAATGCGGTAAGTTTCTTCATTGGTGGAAGGTTTTTTTTCAATTTCCATCTGGTAAACCTCACAGAAGATGTTGGAAAATTATAGGGGAAAACGATCTCGACCGTGTGATCCTTTTAATCAATAAATAAAGTGATAAAACGTGACTACACAAAATGGCAATAGGCTTCCTTTCAATGGAAACTACAAGTAGTTATTTCTTCTCGAATGCCCCATGAGCGCACAAACTACATAAAGATCGATACTTTAAAAGCCCGGTAAAAGCACTTTCAGCGATTCGATACTGAGAATGAAGAAGTTTACAAATGTCATCGGTTTTATAAACAAAAGAAGGCCCTTCCATCACTGTTATTGCAGAGAGAACATAATCTGGAATCTTTATCATGATTTTTTCCTTGCCAACAGAATAAGGAAGCTCGGCGCGAATTCGAACTTCGTTTTCATACCGCCAGGCGGCATTTTTTATATAACCGGTCATTTGGGGAGTGGTGTCCACGCCCTTAAGGCCATGAATATTAACGGTTTTGAGTTTTTGAGTATTGTTGCAAAGCAGGAGATTATCACTACGTGCTTCACCACTGACATACACAATGTCATTCAATGTAACATCGGCACGTATGGAATCGATGGGGGCACCATCCCATATGTACACCTCTTTGGTTCCGTGAATCCAATTCAACATTTCGGCCCTGGGTATAGCAATTCGGATGGCATCCGTTTCAGGCTGTCCGTATAACCCCCACATAGCCATATTTTCACTTTGACCATAAGCAAAACTTCCGATGTAGGTTCTGTTCCATGTTGACCACGAGCCTTTCATAAGGGCTTCGTGCTGATCGTTGATGTTCAAAGAGTTCCCACGGGTTAACAAAAAGGACGCGTTTTCGTATATCTTCAAAAAGCTGTCCCATGAAGTATAGTGGTAATAGCATTTGTGATTTTCTCCCTTAGTCTTCAAAAAAGAGACCAAGGCGTCAACATCAGTTACATCTTTTAGCTGCTTTGTACACATATAGATTGCTCCCTTGGCGTAGGTGGTATATTAATAGGGCCAGACAGTGCATAATGATAATCGATCAAGACTTATTTTGGCGCTTTTCTATCTCATCTTTTATGATACGGCTTTCTGTTTTGCAGAGAATTGTTTGTTGGTCATCGGAATAATAGAAAAAGGTGCGCTCATCCGGATTTGAAGCGAAAGCTTTCTCCATGAACCGATCTACGGCATATTCATATTTATCTTTATCGACATCTACAGGCAAAATAAGGCGATTGTTATCAATGACAAATTGAATATTGGCAGGAGATTTTTCGATTTTACCATCTTGTATCTTGTAGAAGGGGTGATGGTGAAAACGCTTCCAAATCAGTCTGCATAGGTATATGATCCCGTCATAACATGCACTGCTTGCCAATCCTTGGCACAGTGCAGTCTGTGTTTCCGGTGCCAGCAGAATTTGCAGCACAGGGAAAAACCATTCAAAGGGAGAATTTAAGAATTGTGGTTTTGAATCTTGTTCGATTTTTAAATGGAGATTGTAAGGAACAAGACTGTTTTCGATTTCTTCGATTTCGTCTTTCTGAAAACAGTCGCAAATGCATTGGATTATTACATCTGGAGCAGTTGTGTTCATAATTTTACCCTGTACTTTCAGTTGGTAACAATGAGAGTTGGTGTATAAGAACGCTTTGGATGACAAATGCCTGGACCAAGACTATAACATGAAGTATCGGTGAGGCGTGTTATGGCTTTATACCATACTTCTCTTCAATCTTTTTTAAAAATTGCTCCTGTTGTTTAGGCTTTATGAAGAGGTAGTCAAATAGCTCCAGGATCAATTCCAACATGATATCGGACTCGCCCTTTTCTACTTCAACAATTTCTCCGGTATTGGTGCTCTTTTTGGGATGGGCGCCAAAGTTCGCAACACGACGCATGATTTGAAGCATGGTGATTAGATTGGAAGGAACTTCACTTCCTTTTTCGAGCTCGTCCAATTCTTGCTCAAGGTTCCTTTTTTCAATGTGTAGCTCTTCATGCAGTAACATTTGCAGTAAGTACCGGCTTAGTGTTGCACTGGAACGGGGGCTGATGTTATTGACAAGCTCGCTTTCATGGAACAAACTTTCGTACTTTGGGGGAATTAAAGGATCTAGTATAGTAGGTTTCTCTTGAGGGGGATATAGGCGTTGCTCCGTATCAATGGAAAGAATTTCATTACCTCGAGAATCGAAATCTAACACTTTTCCGCTTTTCATAATGACAATCGGCTTTTTACACTCAGGGCAAAAACCAACCTCTATAGTGATACCGGGACTGCCATAAGTGCCTTCCTCAGCGAAAAAGTCGCAAGTATCAGTTTCCAAATGGATACCTGTTCCACAATTGGGACATTTCATCCGATCACCTCGTTACTCTCACAATCCCTGTCAGCAAAAGCTGCATCAGGGCTTTTTTCTTTTGCTTCTCCTGCTCGATATCCTGACGAAGCAGGTCGTTTTCCCGGTCCGCAGTGGAAAGGACTTTGGCGATGGCGATTTGCTCGTCGAGAGCTGGATAGGGAATTTTTATGCGTCCGAAGTCCTCGTAACTGATCTGTTTTCCATCGCGTATGCCATATACAGCGATATTTAAACGATTGATGTAGTCTGTGCTTTTGAAAAACTGCTTGTAATACTCGTCTGATATTTTTTCGATGGATTTCAATACTGTATAAGCGGTACTTACGATGCCAGTATAGTCTGAATATTCTATACCGCCTTGAAATGAACGCAAGCTGATGACGAAATTCCCTTTTTCAACTTTTTTATAGGAGGAAAGCGAATCTGCCTCGTATTTTATATCGATACCAACCTGATCCCGAGGAACAATACCGCGATCTTGCGTTGAAGGCAAAACTTGTAGATCCCAAGAATATTTTTTGTCCGTTATACTTTTGAATATTTCGCGTGCTGGTATATATTTCCAGACACCTTCAAAACCGGGTAGCCGCCTTTTGCCTGTCAGCAACTGCTGCATGATATATTTTTTTCTGCTGTTGCTTTTCGGCTAGGCGTTTCTCTTTCAATACAATGATAGAATCTTGCGCAGAAAGGATATCAACAATACTTCTCCGTTCGCTGCGACCAGGAAACGGGATGACATAATTTCCCAATGAATCAACTTGAACGCGTTTCTGCCCTGCGGACCCAGTCATTTCTCGTTCTAACTTTTGCCGAAAAGAGTGAGAAATGGTGTGGTAAAAAATAAAATCACCATCTTTTTTGTTTCGTAGAACATGAAATTCAGTGCTGCCAAAACCTGTTTCGGTTTGAAGCGTTTTGGTGTTGGCGCCTTTCCCGTTTTCAAAGCAAGGAGTGATTTTAGCAACGAGAATATCACCTCTTTCAAAAGGGGTAAGGCCGCTTTTGATCTGGTGTATATCCATTTTGTGCTGAGCTATAATATGGCCACTGTCGTCAACGTCTGACATTCCAAGAAAGGTGGTCTGTGCCGGTTCCTTTTTCTTTCGGGGGGATTGATCTCGCAGATATCTTTTAGCTTTTTGGGCTCCCAGCTGTCGGGAATGATTCCAACTATGGCTTTTTTATACTCTTCCGGCACATCGCCCCGACGGATCTGCTCTATGCGCCGTTTGATTTCTGGATTCATATGCTACCTCCTATTGGGTATAACCCAAGGCAAAGAATATTAGGTCAATTACCAGTGAAATAAAAATTCCCAAAATATGTCTTATTTTTAGGCTCTTGCTTAAATAGGAGGGACCGAAGGCAAACTCAACATTTGGATAAGCTTTTTCTATCAGGCCGAAAAGAAAAAGGTTTACTGACATCAATATCATGCAAGATAGGCCAACTATAGCGGATTCCTGAGAATTGCTGAAGGAGTTTGGAAATAGCCGGCTTAGTGACCAAGAAAAAATAAGGGACTCAACAAGACTGGCGATTGCAGAAACAATATAGTTTGCGAAGGGTGGAAAAGGTGATTTTTTGATGTTCCATCTCGTTTATAATGGTTGCCATCTGGCTACAGATGGAATTATACCAATCCCGGTCTATGCTACTAATTTCAATTGTACTTTCTGTTGGCAAACGAAACGAATTGTATATGCGAACTGTGATTCTGCGTTCAAACTCCTTGGATTTATAGGTGAACCAAAGGCGCTGACTTTGCCTTTTCCTGAATTCATCGCTTGACAATATCGCTACACTATCATTGCCGGTGAGACTGCTTTGATCTTCAAATAGAATTTCGTATTCCTCCGTATAATCACCGGTGCGAAACTGTGAGTGAAGCAGGTGCGCTATACGAAGAACATCATCTTCTTTTATGATCTTCCCTTTGATAGTCAGCGTTTTCTTATACTCGATGTTCCCCATGTGTATCATTCCTTAGCTTAAGTTCACGGTTTGAGACGTTTCACATCTGCCGTCAGTTCGTCTACATCGTCCTGGGCGTCGAGCTTACGGCGGTGCGCATCGTACTGTTCGTACTGCGTTAAAGCCAGCTTTTCGGCTACTTCCCGCTTGACGGTACCGAAGTTTTCCAGGACATCCCGGCCATTGAACCGAAGAAAATCGCCCAACTTATTTTCCCAGTCGGCCATGTGCATGGGATGGCGGCCTTTTGCCTGCAGTTCCGCGTAGTCCAGGTACATATTGACAATGAGGTTCAGCGTACTGATTTCCTCCTGTGTCATGTAGTTCTTCGCTATGATGACGTCACCACGGCGGACTTTGGCTCCTTTGAAATTGGTAAGGCCCATATTGTCCTTGGAGGCATCGGCCCGGGCGGCGATGATCTCCGGTGCTGTGTGACCGGTAGCTGCATATTCTAGCTTGTTCTGCACCGATTTGAAGAAATTCTGGGCGATTGGACTTTTGCTGTCGTAGTCGACAGAGAGCGCGAAGATCTCCTTGACTTTCTGGTAAACGCGCTTTTCGCTGGCTCGGATGTCCCGAATGCGTTCCAGCAATTCGTCGAAGTAATCTGCGCCGAACTCCCTGGGATTGCGCAGGCGATCATCGTTCAGAACAAAGCCCTTCTTCATGTATTCGGTTAGAATCCCACTGGCCCACCGGCGGAAATGCATACCGACATTGCTGCGCACACGATAACCAACTGCAAGAATCATGTCGAGATTATAGTAATCGAGTTCGCGGCTTACTTGCCGGTTTCCTTCAATTTGAACTGTTCGGAATTTCCGAACAGTTGCCGCGGGGTCAAGTTCTCCATCCTTAAAAATGTTGCTTATGTGTTCACTAATAGATGACTTGGCTACTTGATAGAGATCACACATAGATTTTTGCGTCATCCAAATGGTATCGCCCTCAAAGTAGACATCGATCTTGGTGTCACCCTTTTCGTTCTGATAAATCAGGATTTTGCCGGTATTTTCCAACTCGTTGCTCATAACCCCAGTTCCTCCAGATACTGTTTCATCTGTGCCTGTACCTGCGCCAG
>OBLO01003258.1_pt1 | contig 11767 bp, 8 predicted proteins | sample 1519401 | NCBI WGS metagenome assembly OBLO01 (sample SAMEA2602897, study PRJEB22501) | metagenome | reverse complement strand
GATTTTCTCCACCGCAGATTCCTTCGGTCCTTCAATCAGCTTCTCTTCATGCTTCGCTGCTGATTCATTTCCCGGGTTCTCCGAAGATATCCTCTCCGGATGCACCGCTTTCGGCATTTCATTCTTCATTTCAGCCGCCTGTTCAGTTTTTATTGGCTGTACCTTTGCCTCCGGCTGTTCAGGCTTTGCTGCCTGAATTACCTTTTCCGACTGCTTAAATTCCGGCTTTGATTTAGTTTTTCTTGTTTTTTTCTGTTTTATACGTTTTTCCTTTGGTTTCTGATTGTCATACAGCTTCAGCCACGCAATCCTGAAACTCAGATGAAGACGCTTTCCTTCTTCAGCACCTGTATCCAGCTTAAATACCATCTCAATCAGACGAAAGAGCCACGTAACCTTTCCTTCCGCCTGTATTGTCTGATACTTCGAAGCACCGATTCGATATCGAATCGGTGTCAAAAGGATGATGGCCAATATCAGCACAATCAGACCAAGAATGACAAGCAGTACAATGCCGATCAGTTTCAGAAGGAAAAGCAGTATATGTAATAACAGCACTTCTACACCCCTTTTTCATACTGAGATTCTCTATTCACTTTATTATCCAATCGACCGCTTCAGTTGTTTCTTCCAGTCGAACTCGATCAGATATTCTCTCCGGAATCTCTTAAATATGCCCTGATATCTGTGCTTCCTGTCTTCTTCAGAACATCAAGCACAATCTCTCCCGCCAGCAGACAGGCCTCCCTGTAACTGCCGGCAAGTCCGATAACCAGCTGATCCTTCGGATACTGCTTCGATACACGAAGCAGGTCGCTGCCACATATATCTATCAGATCATCCTTACAGGCAGCCGGCATCAGACAATAGGTGCCTGTCAGCCGTTTTGTATGCTGGATTGCATACTGATAATACATTTTCTTTCCCTGAATGGATTCTCCCAAATACATTTTGTTATACCAGCGCATCATTAACTCCTGCTAATCATTGATAGTCTTTCCACTTTTATCATAATTAAACACAACCGCTTATCTTTTATAGCTGAAGGGCATCCCCCTCTACTGAACATGGGTATGGGTAAAAAGGTGGTCCTGACAATATTCATAGTTGCCGTTGCACTTGGAACAGAAGCGGAATTCCAGCTCCGGATTCGTCTCCTCCGTTCTTCCGCATACCGCGCAGCGATGTCTGCTCGGCATCTTCTTCACCGCCTTCTTGTAAGCCGCCCGTCTATGCATCTGGGCCGGTGAAACTCTCTTTCTCATGAAGCCAAAGAAAAAGATTACAAAATTGAGAAGTGCCATGGCAATAGAAATCTTCGTCCCGATGTTGCCGACGACCATCTCATACACAAACAATGCAATGTCCAGATAAGCCAACCACTTGATCTTGATCGGGATCAAAAACATCAAAAGCATCTCCATATCTGGAAAAACAAACGCAAAGGCCAGGAACAGAGACATATTAATATAATAGGTATCCATGAGATAAACCTGTCCAGTCATGAAATAGGCGGCAAAAGAACCGATAATGGTAAATAAAACACCTGCAAAATAATACAGGTTAAATCTAAACGCCCCCCAAACGCGCTCCAGTGTCTGTCCAAGCATATAATAAAGATACAAAGTAAAAATAAAAAAGATCACATTCGAATTCGGTGACTGGATCAGAAATGTCACAAGTCGCCATACTTCACCGTGCAGGATCCGATAGGGATTCAAGCTCAGATAATAATAGTAAACCTGTGGTGATGCAATGTTGATAAATAAACCGATAATGTATAAAACGCAGATGTATTTCATCAGACCGGAAATCGCATAGCGGCCGAATTTTCTCTCCATTTTATTTAAAAATTTCTCCAATAGATTCTCTCCTTTACGTTTATTCTTATAAGCTATGCTGTAATTATAGATTTTCCATGAATTTTTGTCAATCAATACGGCGTAAAATATACAACTGCACAGCAGCGGATGGACAATATGCATCCGCTGCTGCCACTACTACTGTGCTTCCTGTCTCCGACGAAGAATCCGATTCGAAGGAATATTCAATACTGTTCCTTCGGCATAGGCCGGAGAAATGTCCTCATTGAGCTTCTGAAGTTCTTCATAAGTCAATCTGAAGGTCTGAAGGATTGCATCCAGTGTCTCTCCTGCCCGGACAATATACGGCAATGTCTCAGCATTGTCATGATCTGCATCCGGCATCTCCCAACTGCTCACCGGGACACAGATTTTGTCACCCACCTGAAGATTATAGATACGCACCCCCGGATTCATCCAGATCAGATCCGCAACTTTCACATCATAAACACGACTTATTTTGTATAGGGTATCTCCCTTTTTAACCACATGAACAACGCCTCTGCAGGGGCGTCCATTAACATTCTCACCGCTGACATAATAATTCATGGTCATTCATTCCTGCCTTTTTATTATAATCTATGCGGCTCATTTTTAAAATGTGCAAAGAGAATTTTCTTCTTTTTTATAGAAATGTTTACCTTTTTTTAATGGTTTTCAAAAAAGTTGACGGTTGTTTTTTACAACATCATGTCGTATAATAAGATGGACTTGCTATCACGCAATTCGTAGTTTCCTATTTTATATAGACTATTTTGTCTATTCATATATTTACATAAGGAGGGTAGTGATTCCCCTTTCGGAATCAGCTTTTATTTATGGATGCAACTTTATTTTTAGGTATTGATGTCGGCTCCACTACCGTCAAGGTAGCCATTTTGGATTCAGACAACAACGTCCTTTTTTCCGATTACGAAAGACATTTTGCCAATATCAGAGAGACACTGCTCGATCTGATGACAAAAGCCCGTGCGGAACTTGGAGACCGCGATCTTCATCCGATGATCACCGGTTCCGGCGGTATGTCCATCTCCAAATATATTCATGTTCCTTTTGTTCAGGAAGTTATCTCCGTTTCCAGTGCCCTTGGCTATTTTGCGCCGAAGACAGATGTTGCCATTGAGCTTGGCGGTGAAGATGCAAAGATCATTTATTTTGAAAACGGCAATGTGGAACAGCGTATGAACGGTATCTGTGCCGGCGGTACAGGTTCTTTTATCGACCAGATGGCCAGTCTTCTTGAGACAGATGCCCCTGGATTAAATGAATATGCGAAGAATTACAAAGCGATTTATCAGATTGCCGCCAGGTGCGGCGTTTTTGCCAAGACAGATATCCAGCCTCTGATCAATGACGGCGCTTCCAAGGAAGACTTATCTGCTTCCATTTTCCAGGCAGTTGTCAATCAGACCATCAGCGGTCTGGCCTGCGGTAAACCGATCCGCGGTCATGTGGCATTTCTTGGCGGTCCGCTCCACTTCCTTTCAGAGCTGAAGGCAGCTTTTATCCGCACGCTTCACCTGACAGACGAAGAAGTCATTGCACCGGCCAATTCCCATTTGTTTGCAGCTATGGGTGCCGCTATGAACTACAAGGCTGATGTGACCACTTCCATTGACGAGCTGATTCGTCTGCTCTCTTCCGATATCAAGATTCAGGCAGAGACCGCCCGTATGGATCCGCTCTTTAAGAATCAGGAAGAATACGATGCCTTTAAGAAATGGCATTCCGTACATACTGTAACAGAAGGCAATCTTGCTGATTACCACGGCAAATGTTTCCTTGGCATCGATGCCGGTTCCACAACAACAAAGGTTGCTGTTGTCGGCGAAGACGGCACCCTGCTCTATTCCTTCTACAGCAACAACAATGGCAGCCCATTAAAGACAGCAATCCGTTCCATCCAGGAGATTAAGAATATTCTCCCTGCAGATGCCGAAATCGTTCGTTCATGCTCAACAGGTTACGGCGAAGCACTGATGAAGTCTGCATTTATGCTGGATGAAGGCGAAGTTGAGACAGTGGCTCATTACTATGCTGCCGCTTTCTTTGAACCGGACGTGGATTGTATCCTCGACATCGGCGGACAGGATATGAAGTGTATCAAGATTCGCAATAAAACCGTTGATAATGTGCTTCTGAACGAAGCATGTTCCTCAGGATGCGGCTCTTTCATCGAAACATTCGCCCATTCTCTGAATTATTCTGTGGAAGACTTTGCAAAGATTGCCATTTTTGCCAAACATCCGATTGACCTTGGTTCCAGATGTACTGTTTTCATGAATTCCAATGTCAAACAGGCTCAGAAGGAAGGGGCCGAAGTCGGCGATATCTCCGCCGGACTGGCTTATTCCGTTATCAAGAATGCGCTGCTGAAGGTTATCAAACTGACAGACCCGAAGGATCTGGGTAAGAAAGTCGTTGTACAGGGCGGTACCTTCTACAATGATGCCGTACTGAGAAGCTTTGAACTGATTTCCGGCTGCAAGGCTGTTCGTCCGAACATCGCCGGCATCATGGGTGCTTTTGGTGCTGCCCTGATTGCCCGTGACCGTTATACAGGCGAAGCAACAACAATGCTCTCTCTTGATGACATCATCAACCTGAAATACACAACGAGCATGACTCGCTGTGGCGGATGCACCAATCATTGCCGTCTGACAGTGAACAAATTCACCGGCAACAGACGCTATATCTCCGGCAACAGATGTGAAGTCGGCCTCGGTCGTGCCAAGACCAACAGCGACGTACCGAACCTTTTTGAATACAAATACAATCGTATTTTTAACTACAAACCATTAGACAAGGCCACTGCCCCACGAGGCATCGTCGGTATTCCGAGAGTTCTGAATATGTATGAGAACTATCCGTTCTGGCATACTTTCTTTACTGAGCTCGGATTTTCTGTTGTGCTTTCACCGGAATCTACCCATGAAATCTACAATCTTGGTATTGAATCCATTCCAAGTGAATCCGCCTGCTATCCGGCCAAGCTTGTTCATGGTCATATTATGTGGCTGCTGCAGCATGATGTGAAATTCATCTTCTATCCATGTATTCCTTATGAGCGCAAGGAAACAGAAGGTGCCACCAACAACTACAACTGCCCGATTGTTACTTCTTATGCTGAGAATATCAAGAATAACGTTGAAGAACTGGCTGATCCTTCCATTCTGTTTATGAATCCTTTCATGACTTTTGAAAGTGAACGTCATCTGGAAGAACGTCTTGTTGAAGAGTTTGCTGCACGCTTCAGTATTGACCCTCGTGAGATCAAAGAAGCCGTCCAGAAGTCCTGGAAAGAGCTTGAACTTGTCCACACTTCTGTTCAGCGCCACGGTGAGATGACCCTGGCTTACATGAAGCAGCACCATATGAAAGGTATTGTCCTTGCCGGACGTCCTTACCATATTGATAAAGAGATCAACCATGGTATTCCTGAGCTGATCACTTCTTATGGGTTTGCAGTGCTGACAGAGGATTCCATCTCCCATCTGGCCAAACCGGACCGTCCGCTCATCGTTTCCGATCAGTGGATGTATCATTCCAGACTCTATTGTGCCGCTGAATATGTCAAAGAACACGAAGATCTGGAACTGATTCAGCTGAACTCCTTCGGCTGCGGTCTGGATGCAGTTACAACAGATCAGGTGAAGGATATCTTAAACGGTTCCGGACGCCTGTATACATGTCTGAAGATTGATGAAGTCAGCAACCTCGGTGCTGCCCGTATCCGTATCCGTTCTCTGATTGCAGCTATCCGTCTGCGTGAGCAGCATGGTATCCACGGTCATATTGAAAGCAGTGCCCATCATCGTCAGCTGTTCACAAAAGAAATGCGTGCAGACAACTACACCATTCTTGTTCCGAATATGTCACCGATTCATTTCGATCTGCTGATCCCGGCTCTTCGCCATGAAGGTCTGAACTGCGAACTGCTGCCTGACTGCGATAAAGAAGCCATCAATACCGGTTTGAAATACGTCAACAATGATGCCTGCTACCCATCCATCTGCGTTGTCGGCCAGATTATGAAGGCACTGCTCTCCGGCAAATATGACTTAAATCATGTAGCTATCGCCATGACCCAGACCGGTGGCGGCTGCCGTGCAACCAACTATGTTGGGTTTATCCGCCGTGCCCTTGGCAATGCCGGTATGTCACAGATTCCGGTTGTCTCCATCAGTGCGCAGGGTATCGAGAAGAATCCTGGATTCAAATACACACTGCCAATGTTAAAGAATGCCCTCCAGGCGATTGTCTACGGTGATCTTTTCATGCGCGTACTTTATGCGACACGTCCTTATGAAAAGGTTCCAGGTTCTGCCAATGCGCTCCATGAGAAATGGAAGAATATCTGTCTGGATTCCATGATCGGCAAAGGCAAAAACAGTTTCAAACAGAACGTCAAAGGTATTATCCATGACTTTGATAATCTTCCGCTGGATGAAACCATCAAGAAGCCAAGAGTCGGTATTGTAGGCGAGATCCTTGTTAAGTTCTCACCGTCTGCCAACAACTATCTTGTGGATCTTCTCGAATCCGAGGGTGCTGAAGCTGTCATGCCTGATCTTCTGGACTTCCTTCTCTACTCATTCTACAACTCGAATTTTAAGTATGAGAAGCTTGGCAAATCCAAGAAGGGACAGATTCTCGGCAATGCCGGTATTGCTTTCCTTGAAGCCATCCGCAAGACCGCCAGCGATGAATTAAAAGCCAGCAAACGCTTTGACCCGCCTGCCAACATTCGTGATCTGGCGAAATACGCAGAACCAATTGTTTCCATCGGCAATCAGACCGGTGAAGGATGGTTCCTGACAGGTGAAATGATGGAACTGATCCACAACGGTGCACCGAACATCGTTTGTACACAGCCATTCGGCTGCCTGCCAAACCATATCGTTGGCAAAGGTGTTATCAAGGAACTGCGCCATCAGCATCCTGAAGCCAATATCGTAGCCATTGATTATGATCCGGGTGCCAGTGAAGTCAACCAGGTCAACCGAATCAAACTGATGCTGGCAACAGCCAACAAAAACTTACATAAGAAACTTGACGCATAAAAGATAAAATACAACACGTCCAGTCATTACAGATTGTATAACTATCTGCAAACAGGCTCATCGCTAAACGTTTTCAGAAAGTTATACATCTCGTAATTATTTTGACGTGTTGTATTTTTTCTATATTCATAATAAGTCACTCCTATCACGATATTTTTATGGCAATTTTATTCCACTCTGAGTATCAATTTGAAGGCTTGGAATTTTTCCATTTACAGCAATATATTTGTTTGATTAAGTTTTCTTCCAATGTAACGGATTTCATGATAGAATATTTACGCAATTTTGATTTTATTTCCCTTTAGGAGGTTTTGATATGAAGAAGCAATGGTGGCACGACAAGGTGGCTTATCAGATTTACCCAAAGAGCTTTATGGACAGCAACGGTGATGGCATTGGCGATCTGCGTGGCATTATTTCGAAGCTGGATTATCTGAAAGAACTTGGTATAGATATTCTGTGGCTTTCCCCTATCTACCGCTCTCCCCTTGTTGATCAGGGATATGATATTTCTGATTATTATGCCATTGGTGAGCAGTTCGGTACTATGGAGGAATTTGATGAACTGATCGCAGAAACGAAGAAAAGAAATATGTATGTGCTGATGGATCTGGTTGTCAATCACTGTTCCAGTGAACACGAATGGTTTAAAAAAGCCATGACTGACCCGGAGGGTGAATACGGCGATTATTTTTATATCCGTGAGAGCAAAGACGGACAGCCTATCAACAATGCCCGCTCTTATTTCGGCGGCAATATCTGGGAACCGATTCCGGGCACTAACAAATATTACCTTCATATGTTTGCCAAAGAACAGCCTGACCTCAACTGGGAGAATCCAAAGGTTCGACAGGAGATTTACAAAATGGTCAACTGGTGGCTGGACAAAGGACTGGCCGGCTTTCGAATTGATGCTATTATCAATATCAAAAAGAATCTTGATTTTCCAATGCTTGAGCCGGACGGCCTGGACGGTCTTGCTTTCTGTACCAAAACCCTTGGTACAAAAGACGGGGTCTCTGAAATGCTCGGCGAATTAAAACGTGAAACCTTTGATAAGCATGGTGCTTTTACTGTGGGTGAAGTTTTTAATATTACTGATGATGATCTGTCTGATTTTATCGGAGAAAATGGTTATTTTTCAACTATTTTCGACTTCAGTACGGAACTTCTCTCCGCCGGTGAACACGGTTGGTATGATGCCCCTGACGTTGCTTTCCCTGCATGGAAAAAAGCTATTTTTCATGCCCAGGATCAAGCTTATGGCTGTGGTTTCGAATCCAATATTATCGAGAATCATGACGAACCCCGGGGTGCTTCTCGATATCTTCCGGTTTATGCCCGTAATTCCTGCGGCACCAAAATGCTCGGCACTATGAGTCTGCTGCTTCGCGGTCTGCCATTTATTTTCCAGGGGCAGGAAATCGGCATGACCAACACAAATTGGCAAAGTGTTGATGAATTTGACGATCTCAATACCGTTGATCAATATCATCTGGCTCTGAAAGCCGGTTTATCAGAAAAAGATGCCTTAGATAAAATCGGCAGACTCAGCCGTGATAACGCCAGAACCCCAATGCAGTGGAACACTTCTTCCAATGCAGGGTTTACAACAGGAATACCATGGCTCCGCTTAAATGACAACTACCCGGATGTCAATGTGGCAGCCCAGGAGAAAGACACCGACTCTGTTTTAAACTACTATAAAAAACTTATTGCACTGCGTAAATCCGATACATACAAAGATATTTTTACCTACGGAAAAACTATTCCTGTATTTCTGGAAAAAGAGATGCTGATGGCTTACTGCCGCGAAAAAGACGACAAACGTATTCTTGTTCTTGGAAACTTCGGTGAAAAGAAAGAAGCGCTTCATCTGTCAGCCGAACCAAAGAAGCTCCTTTTATCTAACATGAACCACACAGAAATTGGTCAGGATATTATACTTGCACCACAGGAAAGCGCTGTTGTTCTTTTATAGCTCATTGCCATACTGAAATCGACGACTTCTTACACATACTATTATACAGTTTCATAATTCGACAACTATTTTTATATAAAAGAAAAACAGCCTGTCTCTTGAATCAATTCTCATTTACAACATTATACAATTCATCCAATAAACATTTAGCGAATGAATTGTATAACGTGAATTGTCAAAAAACAACTGCTGTTTTTCTATAAAACAACTGTTCAAAGCCAACTTCCAAAATGCTTCGCATTTTGTCAGTATGGCGTATCCGCCAAATACAATTTCATAAACTGCCTTAAAAATGCAAACATTTTATGTCAGTTATATGAAATTGTGCTTGGCTCTGAACAGTTATATATTTTCAATTTGCCAATCAATAGGTGCTACACCATGCTCCTCCAGAAACCTGTTTGTCTGACTGAATGGTTTGCTGCCGAAAAATCCTCTGTAAGCCGAAAGAGGGCTTGGATGCGGTGCTTCCAGTATCAGATGATGCGGATTGTTCAGCATGGCTTTCTTCTGCTGTGCCGGACGCCCCCAGAGAATAAACACGATCGGTCTGTCCTGCTGATTCAATATCTTAATAGCTGCATCTGTGAACTGTTCCCAGCCGATTCCTCTATGGGAATTCGCCTGATGAGCACGAACAGTCAAAACTGTATTCAAGAGCAGCACACCCTGTTTCGCCCATTTCTCAAGATAGCCGTTATTTGGAATATAGCATCCGAGATCATCCTGCAGTTCCTTGTAGATATTTTCCAGTGACGGCGGGATCGCCACCTGAGGCTGAACGGAAAAACACAGTCCATGTGCCTGTCCATCCCCCTGATAGGGATCCTGACCCAGAATAACCACCTTAACATCCTCTAAAGGGGTCACCTCAAAAGCATGAAAAATCATATCCGAGGGCGGGAAAATCTGATGTGTCGTGTATTCCTCTTTCACTTTCTTATATAATTGCGCATAATAAGGCTTGGCAAATTCCGGTTTCAACGGTTCCAGCCAGTCATTGGCGATTGCTCCCATGCAAAGTTCCCCCATTCATAAAATAATAGTAACTGTTTATAATCGGACACTGACTGAACGGGAGGCAAGATATTCTTTCAAATCCCGGATTTCAAGCTCTTTGTAATGAAACAGTGAAGCCGCCAGTGCAGCATCTGCCTTTCCCTCCGTCAACGCATCATAAAAATGCGCCATTGTACCTGCACCACCGGAAGCAATGACAGGAACTGAAACCGCTTCTGCTACAGTCCTTGTCAGTTCAATATCATATCCGGCCTTTGTGCCATCGCAGTCCATACTGGTGAGAAGGATTTCACCTGCACCGAGATCACAGATTCTCTTCGCCCATTCAACAGCATCAATACCTGTATCTATTCTACCGCCATGTTTATAAATTGTCCAGCCTTCGCCGTTGGCTCTTTTCTTGGCATCAATGGCCACTACCACACACTGGTTGCCGAACTTCTCCGCCGCCTCATGAATCAGCTCCGGACGGTCAATGGCCGCTGAATTAACAGAAACCTTATCTGCACCTTCCCGCAAAACCGCGCGGAAATCATCTACTGTACGGATACCGCCGCCGACAGTAAAAGGAATAAACACCTTTTCTGCCACTCTGCGCACAAGATCCACCACTGTATTTCTTCCATCACTGGAAGCTGTGATATCCAGAAAGACAACTTCATCCGCACCGGCCTGATCATAAGCTGCCGCAATCTCCACCGGATCACCGGCATCCTTCAGATTCACAAAATTCACACCTTTGACAACACGTCCGTTATTGACATCCAGACATGGAATAATTCTCTTTGTAAACATATCTTTCCTCCGTCCTACAGCCGTAAATCAGCAAAATTCTTCAAAATTCTAAGACCCAGTTCACTGCTCTTCTCCGGATGGAACTGACAGGCAAAAATATTATCATGTTCCACAGCAGCATGGATATCCGTACTGTACCAGGTTGTTGCCGCCACATCTTCAGGATTCCTTGCTTTCAGATAATAAGAATGTACAAAATACATATACGTCTGACGGTCTATTCCTTCAAAAAGCCTGCTGTCTTACTTAATAACAATAGAATTCCAGCCAATATGCGGAATCTTCACCCCTTCTGGCGCCGGTATACGAAGGATTTCCCCCGGAAGCAGCCCCAGGCCCTTTCCCCCCGGCGTCTCTTCACTGCTGTCAAACAACAGCTGCAATCCGAGACAGATACCGAGAAACGGCTTTCCTGACTTCACAGCATCCTGAATGGTCTCCACAAGGTCATAGCTGTGAAGCCGCTCCATAGCATCACCGAAGGCACCTACGCCCGGAAGTACCACCCGGTCAGCCTCCAAAATCGCTTTCCTGTCTCTTGTAATGACTGCATCTTCATTTAAATACTGAAAAGCTTTCTCCACACTCTTCATATTGCCCGCATCATAGTCGATGATCGCTATCATAGGTTATCCTCCATTTATTTCAAAACTCGCTTCCAAAGGTATAGCAAACAAAACCCTTTTTCCGGCTGCTATACTTTCTTACGTTAGCACGCAACAGTTAATGTTTCTTCGATTTTACCACATCATCACCATCTGTGCCAGATATTTTATCAAATTATCTGCAATTTAGTTATATTTGTCTGTATTTCTTCAAATCCAAAGGAAATTTATGTTACATTTACATTTGCTTTTTAAGACGTTTTGTAATATGATAAATATGTATGTTTTTATTCATAAGGTAAAGTAAGGAGGCTATTTATATGAAAACGGCATTTTACGTAGAATCTTATGGCAGACAGGTTGAAGAAAAGGCTTTGATCGCCAAGATCAAAGAGATCTGGGTTGCAGAAGGCAACAAGATCAAAGACATCAAGGATTTAA
>OBLO01003254.1_pt1 | contig 11775 bp, 10 predicted proteins | sample 1519401 | NCBI WGS metagenome assembly OBLO01 (sample SAMEA2602897, study PRJEB22501) | metagenome | reverse complement strand
CCATCTTCGCAAGGATCACACCTACGATCAGGGCGAATACGATAACCTGAAGCATACTTCCACTCGCCAGAGAATTGATCGGGTTGTCCGGAATGATATTGAGGATCGTGTCAGTGAGTGACGTTGCTTCCATGGTTTCCACGGATGCCGCGGAACTCTGGATCGCGCTCATGTCAAGTCCGACACCAGGATTGATCAGATTTCCGACACCAAGTGCAACGCAAACTGCCAGTGCAGTTGTTGCAAGGTAAAATGCCAGAGTTCTCACACCTACGGTTCCGAGCTTCTTGGTATCTCCAATCGCCATACTTCCGCAGACCAAAGAGCAGAATACCAATGGTACGACCAGCATCTTCATCAGACGGATAAATCCCTGTCCGATGACATACAGAATGCCCTCAACAATGACATCTTTCTTAAAGCTGCTGTCCGGAACCAGATAACAAAGTACAATACCCAGAATTGCACCAGCGAGCAGTGCAATAAAAATCTTTGTAGTCAGTCCGAGAACTTTTTTATTCGGAGCTTTTGCTTTTACGTTTTTTTCTTTCATATCAATCCTCCGTTCTTTCATCCATGTACTCTTTCAGTGATTCTTTCCAGTCCGGCATATCATACACTTCAATGATACGAAGGATAAAATTATCCAGAACCGCGTACGGTGGTCTGACTGCGGAAAGGTCTGACTGCTCTGTCGGAACAGCTCTCAGCTCTATATCCTTACCTGCAAGTTTTAAGATTTCCTGCGCAAATTCGTACCGGCTGCATACACCTCTGCATGTTACATGGTAGGTTCCATATTCGTTGGTGCTGATCAGATACATGATCATCTTTGCCAGGTCTTTTGCACTGGTCGGAGAACCAAACTGATCGGATGCAACAGAAAGTCCGTTTCCTGCTTCTGCCGCTGCCAGCACGCGGTTTACAAAGTTGTGTCCACCATGTCCGTACACCCAGTTACTTCGGATAACAAAATGCTTGTGCGTAAATTCTTTGACATAGTTTTCTCCGGCTCTTTTGGATCTGCCATATACTGTCAGCGGATTGGTATCATCAAACTCTGTATACGGTTTCTTGCTCTGTCCGTCAAAAACATCATCTGTAGAAAGCTGCACGATCTTAGATCCACATTTACGGGCAACGATACTTAAGTTTCTTGCACCGAGGGCATTGACACGGTACGCATGTTCCGGGTTCGCTTCACACTCATCGGTGTCTGTGATACCAGTACAGTTGATGATGACATCCGGGCGGTTGACTGTACCGAAATTGATGACTTCATCAGTATCTGTAATGTCCAGTTCATCAAGATCTGTGTTCAGTGCTTCAATCTGCATTGGATCAAGCACATCATTCAGGGCGCGTCCAATCTGTCCGCTGGCACCTGCAATCCATACTTTTAACATATTATTCCTCCTTCATAAAAAGAGCGTTGATTCAGAATAAAAATCAACGCTTTCTCAATCTTTATATCCTTTAATATGTTACCAATTCAGCATTTCTCTGTCAAGAAAAAACACATGACAGTTCTGTATATATCATTATTTTGGTTACTGTTCACAGGTAATATTTATGCTTCTGCACTTTGTCTTACCATAAATCTGTCAGCCAGTTTGTCAATTATCTTATTGCAAATTACGGTATAGACCGAACCAAATACATTTGCGCCGATACGAAGTGCAACCGCAGCCGGCATTCCAAATAATCCTGCTGCGATGGACAATGCGCCAAAAGTATTGAATACTGTCTGCCATGCATATCCTGCTGAATATCCAACTCCAATTCCACCAATCATACCAATATACGGATACATTGACTCCGGAAGTACCAGGTACAGCACGATAAATATCGCACAGCCTACTATATTAAACTGCCATCTGCTTCCTGATCTTGCAACGCAGTCTTTTGTAAATGGAAGGCATACTGACATACAGGCAATTCCTGCCCACATAGCTCTTGGAAGTCCAAGAAGATTCATAAACAGCATCGCACTTGATACGATGAATGTCAGTTTCAGATACCACCTGCCACGCGCTGAATGAAGATCAAATTCTCGAAACAGATCAAGAAAGGTTCTTCTGTACGGTCTGTTTTTCTGATTCTTGTAGAAAATGATCATACACAAGATCATACCTGCCGCAAGGCCTTCCACTCGCTTTATGTATGATGCTCCTGTCACATCATAGCCAAGCAGAAGTAAATACCCCAGTACAAAAGTGGAATGATTGTACATGATCACATTGTGGCATCCAAGAATCATCAGAAGAAGAATTGCAATCACATTTACTGCAAATGCAGGTACTGGTGACAGTGTGTTTGCAAAACGTGGTGCCGTCATCAGAATAGCAAATATTCCGGCAATAGAGAGCAATCCATGTGATGTGCGGATTCCAAAGTCTGCCTGTCTGAGCACAAGCACCGCAAGCAGGACAGTTACACCTACGACACTGTTATCATTTCCAATAAACTTGCTATACAGCGATACCACCGCAACACAGAATATCATTACCAGATAGACTTTGAAATTATAGATTAAAATATGTCTGCGTTTTTCTTTCGGGTCAGTGGTGTTTTTGATCAGCTGCTTCGAACCGGTCGAGCTCAGCTGAAGTTCCTGATAAAAAGTCATAAAACTCGCTCCTTTCGTACACTAGCTTTCAAATTATTTTTAACAAAGTGTAGAGAACTATACCGCAAAAGCGGCGAAAGGTCAAGAGGGGATTTTTTAATCCGGAAACCAGAGAGTATTGGGGGATAACAACTCCTTCTTTCTGATATTGTTCCCTAATGCCTTGGCAGTGCATCTTGAGCTGCTCTTCAATAACTTTTGTGGATTACTTAATTCTCAGCAGTGCATCTTCATTCGCACTTTAATTACATTTGTAGATCACTTAGTTTTCAGCAGTGCATCTTCATTTACATAGTTAATTCGTATGCAGATGCCTTATTTCTGTCAACTATGAACAAACGCATCCTCAACTTGTATTTTCCATATTTTGAAGATGATTCCTAATAAGCAATTATATCTTGTTTTTCTTTCTATGGCACTTGAAGATGCTTGCAGACCAGTGATTGCATCTTGCTTTTCTTTCTATGGCACTTGAGGATGCTTGCTGCCCGATGATTGCATCTTGCTTTTCTTTCTATGGCACTTGAAGATGCTTACAGACCGGTGATTGCATCTTGTTTTTTCTTTCTATGGCAATTGAGGATGCTTGCTGCCCGATGATTGCATCTTGTTTTTCTTTCTATGGCAATTGAGGATGCTTGCCGCCTGGTAATTGCATCTTGCTTTTCTTTCTATGGCACTTGAGGATGCTTGCTGCTTGGTAATTGCATCTTGCTTTTCTTTCTATGGCACTTGAAGATGCTTGCTGTCCGGTGATTGCATCTTGTTTTTTCTTTCTATGGCACTTGAAGATGCTTGCAGCTTGATTAGTGTATCTTTATCTTGCTTTCTTTGCAAATTAAAGATACTTCCCTACAAATACTTGCATCTACAATTTGCTTTTCTTTGATCTGCAGATACCTTCTTATCCCAAATATCATCTTCATAGTAAAAATACTCATCATTGCAGATACTTTTCGTAGCAATTTAAAGTTCAGCTACAGTAGTTTATAAATATTTCTCTACTAATTTTTCTAATATATTCTGATTAAGCATACTTTGTTCCGTCTCAAATGTAAGAATCAATCGTTCCCCAGGATAAATCCCATTTTTTTGATATAATTCTATTTTTCGAACAGCATTTCTTGCATATTCTTGCTTATCCATCATCCCCTCATGTTCCCAATATATCTCTTTCCCTGTTTTTGAAGACAAAAATGTAAAGTCAGGATAAACGGTGCCATACCCCTTCAAATATAATGGTTTTTCATACTTATACAAAATATTCTGCCTGTAAAAATAATCTGCCAGAATCTTCTCGGATTTTGATCGTACTCTTTCTCCATTTTCAGTTAAAATCATAGGTGCGCCCTCTTGAAATTCTTTCCCTTGATATGGTGCTGCAAACCATTTTTGAAGGTTATTCTCCCAGGTATCCTCAATTGGATTTATTAATTTCTTTCTGTCAGGATGCAAGGAATCATACATTTTTTTCATTTCCTCATCCGCATCTATTTCCAACATTTTATTTATTTTAGCAAGCTGCTCTTCTGCTATGTTTATGATGGAGCTATTGTATGCCTTTTGAGCTAATTGCTCTCTTAATATCATATTTCTTTTCGGTATATAGATGCCATTTCTATCATGTACACAATGATAATAGCGGCATCTGTTTTTGTGCTTTGATATTCTGAGATTGCCTTCCGGCATATGCTCATTCTCTTTTTTTGCCTTTGCAATTATCTCTTCCAATCGTTTTTGCTCCTCACGTAAAGCATCTTTGAATTTTTGCATAAATCACTTTCTCCTTTATTGGTTTTATTTATTGATTTTATTTGTTCTCTCTCATTTAATTTACTGTTTTCCATTCGCAAATTTATAGCTTATTCAATTGCTATTTTTATAAAACTTAAACTATGACTCAACTTGATAGTCCTTAAATTTAAAGATACTTTTTTGCATCCTGTTATATCTTCATTTGCTTCTCAATTCCTCATGTAGATACTTTTGTTAATAATTGTGCATCCTCAACTATTTTCTCTATACTTTTGCAGATATTCTTCATATATCAGATACCGATAAATGCATCCTTAATTTATCTTGCCCTAGACCCGAAGATGCTTTGCCATATTCAATTGCATCCTCATGTTATTTTTCCATTGTTTAAAGATGCTTTATCATTCTCAATTGCATCCTCATGTTATTTTTCCATTGTTTAAAGATACTTTATCACTCGCGATTGTATCCTTTTCTTACTATTACTATGGTCCGAGGATAACATCCGCCATTAGATTTTATCTTTATTATTTTAACTTCCCTTTTGAAGATACTTTTTTTGCTATTCTATTTTATTAATATAATTTAGGATTTTTTTATTGAAATTTATTTTAACTGATTTGAATTGTTTGAATTATGAATGAATCAATGCTTTGAATATCAGAAGATATTAGATTAATTTTAGAAAAATCCCGGAAGCATACTGCTCCCGGGATAGATAATACAATATTGAACGATAAATTATCGCTTGCTGAACTGCGGTGCTCTACGAGCTGCTTTGAGACCGTATTTCTTACGTTCTTTCATACGTGGATCACGTGTAAGGAATCCAGCAGCTTTAAGAACTGGTCTGTATTCAGCATCTGCTTCAAGAAGGGCTCTTGCAACACCATGTCTGATGGCACCAGCCTGTCCTGTGTATCCGCCACCTTTAACGTTAACGAGAACGTCAAATTTTCCTTCTGTTTCTGTTGCAGCCAGTGGCTGACGAACGATAACTTTCAGAGTCTCTAATCCGAAGTATTCGTCGATATCTCTTTTATTGATTGTGATTTTGCCTGTACCAGGTGTAAGGTAAACTCTTGCGATTGATTTTTTTCTTCTTCCTGTTCCGTAGAATTTTGCGCTAGCCAATGTCTCCTACCTCCTATTAAAATGTTAAGGTTTCCGGTTTCTGAGCTTCATGTTTGTGCTCTGGTCCGGCATAAACGAAAAGTTTCTTGTACATGGTTCTTCCCAGAGGTCCTTTTGGAAGCATACCTTTAACTGCCAGCTCGATAACCTTCTCCGGTTTCTTAGCCATCATTTCTTTTAATGTGGTTTCTTTCATTCCACCAACATAATCGGAGTGATGATAGTAAATCTTCTGATCCATTTTCTTACCAGTTACTTTAACTTTATCAGCGTTAACGATGATAACATAATCACCTGTATCAACGTGTGGTGTGAACTGCGGTTTGTTCTTTCCTCTTAATACGCTAGCAACACCAGATGCCAGACGGCCCAGTGTACAGCCTTCAGCGTCAACTACATACCATTTTCTTTCGATTTTATCTGGATTAGCCATATAAGTCTGCATGGTTTTACCTCCTGTTATTTATCAACGATAGTTTGTGTAATTACGGTCATCCGTAATATCATGTATAAAATTCCTGGTGAACAGTGCAAATCTATACTGCGGAAATGTCCGAAACCGCTGATAAAAACACCTTTGCCGGGGCTTTGGCTCAGGAGTCATCGCACTATGTCACATTGGGTTATTCTACTATAAGGGCATTCATATGTCAACAGTTTTTTCCATAATTTTTACGATTTTTTACGCTGTATTTCATGTTCGATCATCCATGGTCACTTTCCACTGTTTACCACATAAATTCCAACACTTACAAGCAGAAGTGAAAGCAATCCCAATATTCCGGATGCCTGATCTGTTTCGCCCAGCAGAAGTGCCGAAAGAAGCACGCCAAATACCGGATTCATAAATCCAAATACTGTAACTCTTGAAACCGGATTATATTTCAGAAGAATGCCCCAGAGGGAATATGCCACTGCTGAAACCAGCGCCAGATAAACCAGCAGTCCGATTCCACTTGGTGTCACTTTTGTAATATGTCCGCCCATAACGCCTCCTGCTGCCATAAGCACGATTCCTCCGATAATAAACTGATAAGCACTGAGCATGACCGGATTAAATTTCTGAGAAAATTTCTTTACAAACACCGAAGAAAATGCATAAGCGATCGTAGAAAAGAAAATGGCTCCCTCTCCTGCAAGACTGAACTGAAAGTTCATTCCATTCAGATTAATCAATACTACTCCTGCAAATCCCAGAATACAGCCAGTGATTTTTCTTGATGTAATCTTTTCCTGATGAAACAAAAATCCGGCTACCAGAATCGCAATAAATACATTCACCGCTTCTATAATAGAAGCTTTTACTCCACTGGTATGTGCAAGTCCCATATAAAAGAAGAAATATTGAATGATCGTCTGAAGCAGGCTTAACCAGATAATTTCTTTTGCTGCTTTTCTCTCCGGCCGTAAAAAACACCCCTCCATTACACTCCCAATCCCAGCTGCCAGAACTCCTGCCAGTGTAAATCTGCAGCCGGCAAAAAGGATCTGCGATGCCGTATCCGCTGCATCAACTTCAAACAGCCGATATCCGATTTTGATACAGGGAAATGCACTTCCCCACAACAGACAACATAAAAGTGCGCCAAACCAGACAACAACTGTTTTCTGCATCCACTCCTGTTTCACTTTCCATACACTCATAATTTTCTCTCCTCTGCTGCTATCCTTCAAAAATAATGTATCCTATTTTCTCACCGCCACCAGTTCCTGTCAACCTTGCGAACATTCCATTCTCCTATTATAATGATAAAATAACAGCTATTTTTACATCTAATTTAGCACAAATGTAGCAAAACCAACACACAAACGGAGGAATCCCATGTCAAATATCACCAAACATGCTCTGGCAGAATCCCTGAAAAAACTTCTTCTCAAAAAGCCGCTGAACAAAATCACGATCAACGATCTGACCACCGACTGTGGCATCAGCCGTATGGCTTTTTATTATCATTTCAAAGATATCTACGATCTGGTCGAATGGGCATGTCTCGAAGAATCACGTAAAGCTCTCCAGGGAAAAAAGACCTATGATACCTGGCAGGAAGGACTTCTTCAGATTTTTGAAGCAGTCTATGAAAACAAACCTTTCATTATAAATGCTTACAACGCAATCAGTCGGGAACAGATTGAGAATTTTCTCTTCCAGCTGACCCACGACCTGATCATGAGTGTCGTCGAAGAGCAGGCAAGATCCACTTCCCTTACGCAGGAACAGAAAAGTTTTATCGCAGATTTTTATAAATACAGTTTTGTCGGCATCATGCTCGACTGGATCCGACAGGGAATGAAATCAGACTATACCGACATCTGGAAAAACATGTGCATCACAATCCATGGAAACATCACAAATTCTATTCAAAACTTTACAAAACATGCCAAATGATAAGTTTTTACTCATTCCATATTTTTTGTAAATTGAATTCAAACACAAATGGCAATACTATAAGAGACAGAAAAGGAAAGCTACACATCATCACAAACAAATGAAAGGTGGTTTTTTACATGTCTAAAAAAGGATTAAAACTTGGTGTTGCACTTGCAGCCGGAGCCGGCGCAGCAGCTATTCTTACCAAAACGTCTCAGGAAAATAAAGAGATCAAAGCTACAAAGGTCAAAAAAGCCGAAGCTGCCAGATCTGATTACCGCAACACAGAACGCGGCAAATATGAAAAGAACAGCAAAGGTATTTATTATACAAACGGTAACTACGAAGCATTCGCCCGTCCGGAAAAGCCAGAAGGCGTCGATGACAAAAACGCTTATATCGTAGGCAGCGGGCTTGCTTCACTCGCTGCTGCCTGCTTCCTCGTTCGTGACGGTCAGATGCCTGGTTCCCATATCCACATTCTGGAAGCTATGGACATCACCGGTGGTGCCTGCGATGGTATCTTTGATCCAACACGTGGCTATGTCATGAGAGGCGGCCGTGAAATGGAAAACCATTTCGAGTGTCTCTGGGATCTGTTCCGCAGCATTCCTTCTATTGAAACACCTGGTGTTTCCGTACTGGATGAATACTACTGGCTGAACAAACATGACCCAAACTATTCTCTTTGCCGTGCAACTGTAAATCGCGGAGAAGACGCTCATACAGACGGCAAATTCAACCTCAGCCAGAAGGGCTGTATGGAAATCATGAAGCTCTTTATGACTAAAGATGAAGACCTCTACGATAAGACCATCGAAGATGTTTTCGATGATGAAGTATTCAATTCCACCTTCTGGCTGTACTGGAGAACCATGTTCGCATTCGAAAACTGGCACAGTGCCCTGGAGATGAAGCTGTACTTCCAGCGTTTCATCCACCACATTGCAGGACTTCCGGATTTCAGTGCCCTGAAATTCACCAAATACAACCAGTACGAATCCCTGATCCTTCCAATGCAGAAATATCTGGAAGAAGCAGGCGTTGACTTCCAGTTTAATACTGAAGTTACTAACGTTATCTTTGATTTCAAGGATGGCAAGAAGATTGCTTCTGCAATCGAATGCAAAGTCAACGGCGTAGAAAAAGGCATCGTCCTTACTGAAAATGACCTCGTATTTGTTACCAACGGAAGCTGTACAGAAGGCACGATCTACGGTGATCAGAACCATGCACCAAACGGTGATGCGGAAGTTCGTACAAGCGGCTGCTGGTCACTCTGGAAAAATATCGCAGCACAGGATCCGTCCTTCGGACATCCGGAAAAATTCTGCTCCGATATCAACAAGACCAACTGGGAATCCGCGACCGTCACAACTCTGGATGACAAGATCATTCCTTATATTACTGACATCTGCAAACGTGATCCGCGTACTGGCAAAGTTGTTACAGGTGGTATCGTAAGCTGTCAGGATTCCAAGTGGCTCTTAAGCTGGACCATCAACCGTCAGGGACAGTTCAAGGATCAGGACAAAGATAAGGTCTGCGTATGGGTTTATGGTCTGTTCACAGATGTACCTGGCGACTATATCAAGAAACCTATGAAAGACTGTACCGGTAAAGAGATCACCGCAGAGTGGCTGTATCATCTCGGTGTTCCGGAAGATCAGATTGATGAACTTGCTGAACACAGTGCAGTGTGCGTACCGACCATGATGCCTTATATCACCGCATTCTTCATGCCAAGAACCAAGGGTGACCGCCCGGATGTTATCCCGGATGGCTGTGTAAACTTCGCCTTCCTCGGTCAGTTCGCAGATACCCCGCGTGATACCGTATTCACCACAGAATACTCTGTCAGAACTGCGATGGAAGCTGTTTATGGACTCCTCGGTGTTGACCGTGGCGTACCGGAAGTATGGGGAAGCGTTTACGATATCCGTGAACTCTTAAGCAGCAGTGTGAAGCTGATGGATGGTAAATCTCCACTGCAAATTGATATTCCGGGAGCCGGCATCATTAAGAAACCTCTGCTCCACTTCATTAAGGGAACGGTGATCGAGAAAGTATTGAGAGACTATGATGTGCTGAAAGATGGAATGTAATTCTATAATGAAACGAAAAATAGAAAATATGCAATGTTTCTATAATATGTGATACTGCATCAGACAATCAGATATGATATCTTAAGAATGCACACATATTCAGGAAAACACCGGAACAGATTTCATAACCTGCTCCGGTGTTTTTCTATAAAGTCACATATTCTGTCAGTAAATTTCCTCAAACATATTTTTTACAGAATCTTCTTCTGTAATCTCACAGATCACCCTCGCCGGCACACCTGCTGCAAAAGAATTCGCCGGAATATCTCCAACTGTTCTATTCTTATGTTGATTCCCTAATCACCAGTTCTGTATCAAGTAAAAGCGATTTCATTTCCCCATGAGGATCTTCCATCAGTTCCAATAACATCTCACAGGCAGTATATCCCATCTGAAATTTCGGCTGATTGACAGTTGTGATCGAAGGTGAGGTCATAGAGGATAACTCAATATTATCAAATCCAACCACCAGAATATCCCGCGGTACATGCAGGTGAAAACGCTTCGCCGCACGGATCACTGCCGCTGCAAAAACATCGGATATGGTAAAAAATGCATTCGGTCTGCTGTCAGAATTCAGAAGTCTGCACACCGCTGCATAAGCCATCTCATAGCTTACTTCCGGCAGCTGCACGATCCACTGCTTCGGGATCATGACCTCCGCGTTACGAAGTGCATTCATAAATCCTTCCTGACGTCTTCTTGCATATTTGAAGTTTCCCGGTCCGTTGATCAGCGCGATCTTACTTCCTCCATTTGACAGAAGATATTCCGTTGCAAGTTCTGCAGCTCTGGCGTCATCAATACTGACATATGGGTAATCCGCATGGTCATTATATTCACAGCACTGTACCAGCGGAGCGATCACTCGTATCTGATTCAGGCCCTCTTCCGAAACACGATTCAGAAGAATCACGCCTGCTGCATCCACTCTCCGCAGAAGATTGCAGAAATCCAGCAGATTCCCTTTATTCAGATGTGATTCATGGATCAGCAGATGGCATCCATGTGCCTTTGCAGATACTCTCGCACCCCGGATGATCTCCTGATAAAATACATTCTCGATTCCCGGAATGTTCAGAACGATCAACGGCTGTGTCTCCTTCGAAACTGTGACTGTATTTTCTATCTGACAGCCCAGAGAACGCATTGCTTCCTCTACCCGTCGTATTGTTGGCTCTTTCACCAGTTCTCTGTGATTCAGAACTCTTGATACCGTTGCCGGTGATACCTGTGCTTTCTCAGCAATTAACGAAACAGTTATCTTCTTCATACTTTCTCTCTTTTTCAGGTTTTAGGTTAAAATCATTTCTATTATAAAGCATTTTGAGCCTGTTTAACAGAGATATTTATGTTCCTGTATTTCTACTCTGTCTTCTTGAATTTCTGTTTGATCTGCGGACCTACAATCTGCACCATGATGACGATCAACAGAATAATTCCTTTAATCGCGTTGTTAATAAGAGAGTCCATTTTAAGGGACACAATAATTTTATCAATAATCGTATAGGACATTGCACCAAACAGAATTCCCAGACATTTTCCTTTTCCACCCGACATACTGATTCCACCAAGGACTGCTGCTGCGATAGCATACATCTCATAACTGTTTCCTGTCGTTGCCGGGTCAGCAGAAGCATTCATTGCAATCCAGAGAAAAGCACCGATTCCAACAAGTGCACCCGCGATCACAAATACAGAAATTTTCACAACCGCGGTATTGATTCCCGCCATCTGTGCACCTTTCATGTTACTTCCTACTGCATATACTTTTTTGCCATATT
>OBLO01003251.1_pt1 | contig 11784 bp, 16 predicted proteins | sample 1519401 | NCBI WGS metagenome assembly OBLO01 (sample SAMEA2602897, study PRJEB22501) | metagenome | reverse complement strand
CTCCAGCACGGCATTTGCATAGGTCCTTTTCAGGTCCTCCAGTTCTTTTTCCTGGTCGCTGATTTTTTCGCTCAGCTTATTCATTGCGGTCGCTGACCGGTCTGATTCCTCTTTGATGTCTGTCAATGCATCCGTGTACTGATTGATCTGTTTTTCGGTCTTTGCGATGGATGCTTTCTGATTCTCGATTCTGATCCTGAGGGTTTCCGCCTGTTTCGAGCCTTCCCCCATTTCTCCGACTGTCAGCTCGTACTGTCTTTCCAAATTTGCCAGAATCGTCTTCTGACCGCTGAGCGTCCGATCCAGCTGCGTGAGCTTCGCAGTGATTCCATCTGCGCTTTTTGCCCAGTTATCCATGCCGGATGTGGCTGCCCTGAATTCTGCATTTGCAAGCGCGATCTGTCTTTTTGCTTTCTGCAGTCCGCTGACTAATTCGGAGATATCGACCTTAAATTTTGTCGTTGTCTCGCTTTTTTTATTCGCCATTTTCCCTCATGTCCTTAAAACCAGTCATCTCCTGCTGGTCTTCTGATCATGTTGGGCTGCGTTTTCTTAATCTCTTTCTGCTCTTTCATCGTCACCCGCTTTGTTTCCGCGTACAGCATGATGATCTCATGGTATCTGCGGTCATCCACCTCAAACGGACTCAATGCCTGGTACGTTTTGCAAAGCTGATAATTGATCTCAAACAGCAAATCACATAAGGGTGGGGCGTCACCCCCACCCTCACTCAGTTTTTTTCTGTAGGAATCACAAACATATCAGAGATCACTGTTTTTGCGATCTGGATGATCGTCTTTAAGACATCCTTTGCCTTGATCGAGTCCCACTCTTCCTCGGTGCATTCCGGGAATACGGTATGTAACACATCCAGGATCTCATCCCACGCGTCTGAGATTGTCTTCAGCAGCTCCAACTGATTTTCCATATCCTCGATTTTGACGATTGCCATGAGTTTCCGGACTGTGCTAAATTTCAATTCATACTCCTTTGCCTCATACATTTTCGTCACATTTTTTCCCGTGGCGTCATAAATTTTCAAAGCAATCATTTTCTTCTCCTCTTAAATCGTGCCCTTCATTCTGCGATAATAGTGTCCGGTGTCTGGATGGCAGAAAAGAACTTTGCTACCTTTTCCGCTGCGCCCTCGTATCTGGTATCCACGACGATACCTTTTGCAGAAGCCTTCTCCCATCCGGAAGTGTTCTTTTTTCCGTGAGTAAACTCATGTTCCGTGTAAATACCGGTAAACTCGATCTGCACATTGTTGGTGTCTGTTCCATCATTCTCCGTAGCATTTGTCTCTTCCGGGATGTTGAACTGACCTTTCAGGCGGGATACATACCGATATGCCCCATCAGTACCCTTTGTCCGGTACATAATTGCGAAATAATCGTTTTCACGCGGTCCTTCTACCATCATGCCGGTTGTCTCGTCAAAACTGCGCCCGATGATCTTCGCCAGCATCTTAAGTTCTGGCGGCGCGATGGTCAGCGTGATTTTGTCTGCGCTCTCAGAGCTGACTACGATCAGCGCTTTGTTGTCATAATAATGAGCCTCATTGGAGCTGTCTGTCGTCTTGCCGATCTCGGCTACAGGTGCCAGCTTGACCGGTGTTTCGCATTCATACCCGCCACCAGCCTCGTTGTCATCCTTTGTCACTCTCGCGACATACAGATTGTCCACACCGCGATATTCAAAAACTGTCTGTCCCATCTCATTCCTCTCTTTCTAACTGTTTCAGATACAGCACATTCACTCCTCTGCCGGTATGGGTGATTTCATCGCTGGCTACGTCATAGCCATCTCCTGAGATGATCCATCCCTCCGATTTGAGGAGCTTGATTGCTGCTCTTAATGTGTTGTATGTACTTTCCGGCGAATTGCTGTAAAAATTGACATCATAGTCATATACAAGGCTCACGACCTCATTGTCGTAATGACTCTCATCGCTGCTGTCGTTATTCCAAAAAGTAAAAAAATTGTCCGGATACGGATCTTCCTCTGTCAGCGATCCTTGTCGTATCACTGGATAACCAAAGCGCTCCAGCAACTCTATGAGTCGGTCTTCCATCAGCCCTTCACCGCCTTTTCCAATATTTCATCTAATTTTTTCTGCTGGATCTCCGCAATCTGCTTTCTGATCTTGCTGCCATAAATGTCGTCATACAGCTTCGCTGCCTTTTTCGTTCTCGGTGTACCATTCTTCTTAGTTCCGTACATCAGCATGATGCTTTCCATTCCCGATTTCGAAAAATCATAGCCTACTTTGATTTCTGCCGTGTATCCATCCCACATAACTGATTCATCGCGGTCGATGCTTTCCGCCAATCCGCCTTTTTCCCTGGAATACTTGCCTTGCGCCGGATAGTTCTCTTTGACCGTATCTCTCACCAGTGCATCTGTTACAAGCTTTTTGCTCTCTCTTAACATGGCTCCTACAGACTCCCGGACATCGGCTCCCGCCTTTTCCAGATTCTTTACCATGTCTTCCATGTCAATCTGAATTGTGACTCGATTCTTTTTCATCATGCACCACCTTTCACTGCCCGGACCTTAAACTGCAGGTATTGATTCATCATGTTGATATTCTCTGGAGTGCCTAAAATCTCGTAAGGCACTCCGCCGATCACCAATCTGCAGCTTGCTGTGATGTCCGGTCGATACCAGGTCTGGACGATTCCGGTATTCTCTACCACTGTCTGACCGTTGGAATTTGTCTCAGTTCCGCCGAACGTCCGGAAACTGGTATAGATCTGCTCTCCGGTATCTGGATATGTCTTTTTTAACACACCCTTGATGTACTGCTCCGTCGGAATCAGCAGTGCTGCCGGTGTGGAAAATGGCAAGTTTACCGTAAATTTCTTCATTGCGCACCACCTTACCCGTTAAGGGACCAATGCCCATTAAAAAGCATGTGTACCTCTTCGCCTGCGTTGAAAGCTGCTTCCGTCGCCATCGTGATTTCTCCATACTCCCATACTCGGTATGTGGCGCTATAAATCTTTTGTCCGATAATCACGGTACCTGGGCAGCACATCGACTCCGCTGGACATGCTATCATGTTGTCGATCGTTGCAATGTGCAGCTGCACATTTGCCGGAATATATCCGTCCGGAATTACGATTGCTTCATAGGTGATCTTGAGTTCTTCGCCCTTCCGGTAGATTGTCCGTATGTACTCCATCTCTTCATCATCCGGGCTTAACGGCATATCTGCCGTCACTCCGCAAAATGCAACCCATTTTTTCTCGCATGTGTAGCCACATACCTGCGCCAGCTGCGTGACGCGCTGGTAAAAATAAGTGCTGAGCTCTTTGTCGATATACAGATCCGCTACTCCTCTGCAGATGGCACCGATCGCACTTTCCGATGCGATCACACTTGCCATCACCCCGGCATCACTCATGTAGAGCTTTACATCGTCCAAAAGCAGCCCTAGCGGATTGTCCAGCGCGTTTCCCATAATATTCAGCGACTGCTTGACCTTTTCGAGCTGTTCTGATCTCGTCATCTACTCACTCCTTCGGTGCTGTTTCAGATTTCTTTTGGGATGTCGGATAATTTTCTGCCATAAACCGGATCACTTCCGGGATTGTGGCTCCGGAAATTGCGCTTGTCGCTTCTGCACATCCCATTGCGACTGCCAGTGCCTTCAACGCCTTTACTGTATCGCCCATGTGTACCTCTCTTTCTTTCATCTATGGGGCAGGATATCCTGCCCCATACAGGTCCGTTCTTATTTCCGGATGATAAAGGTACTGTTGACATCCAGCAGCTTACCATCCATGATCGTCAGTCCCTTGTTGACCCACTTGTTGTTATCCTCATCGTAATAACGTTTGTAACCGATCTGCAGGTTGGAGTTGATTGCATAATCCATCGGCTTAAAATAGATCATGTACGGCTTATCAGTTGTAGCAGCTGAATAGTCATACAGTCCCAGATCCGATTCAACCAGCACAACTTCCTTTCCATTAAAGCGGTAAATGGTATCCCCCGTCTGTACGTCATATGTTTCAGAGTACAGCGGGCGACCATTTGCATCCTTCATGGTGCAAATCAGTCCTTCCCAAGTATCCACAGTCATGATAAGGATACCGCCGCCCCGATATCTCAGCGGAATTTTTGCAAACAGCTTTTTTCTCCACTGTGTCCAGTCCTCTGCATCTGCTTCTGACATTTTGATCTTGTGATCTGCCGGCACTCTGGTATCGTTGAGGATGCCTGTCGGCTGTCCCTTTCCGGTACCGGAAATAATGATGCAGTCAAACTCCCGGATAAATGCTTCTGCCAGTACGCTGGCAATTTCAGATTCCAGCATATCCAGCGCAACAACGGAGCTTAACAGTGTCTGCGCGATTCTCGCTTCTGCGATGTGATATCCGAAAGATACTGATGCTTTGACCTCCGGAGCTTTCTGCGTCTCTGATGTCGTTGTCTCAGTAATCCACTTAACGGTCGGCACGAGTTCTTCGATCGGGATCTCTACGCCGCCCTGTACATTCAGCTTGCGGACTCTGCTGTACAGCTGGCCGTAAGACTTAAGCTGTTTGATCAGCTCTTTCATAACGGTATTCGGAATGATCTTGCCAATATTTTGCGTGGATACTACTTCTCCATCCCTCTGTTCATAGTTCCAGACACCAGTGCGTACATAATTGGCGAAAGCCTGACGGTATTCCATGGAATCCAGTACGCTCTCCTTTTCCCGTTTCTGGGATGTCTGCGGCTGACACTGCATATAGCTTGCCATCGGATTGCCGCCTCTCATTTCTGCGGTATTCGGCACATTTGCTCTTGTATCGTCTCCTTCGTCTCCTTCGTCTCCTTCATCTCCAGCGTCTTCCAAACCATCCAGCTGCTCCTGCGCTTCCGTGATCTCTGCGTTCACTCCTGCCAGCTCGTCGCCCAGGGAGCGTACCTCATCTGCAGTCTGCGCCGCCTTGATCAGATTCCGCAGTTCTTCGGCTCTCTTTTTCTTTCCTGCAATAAGTTTCTGTAAATACTCCTTAAATTTCATTTTTCTCTCTTTCTGCCGCATATGCGGCTGTTGGAATAAAAGGTTTACGCGCCGTACAAGTACAGCGCTTTCAGCTTCTCCAGCTCCAGCTCTTTTGCACTATCAGAATCCTCTGACCGTTTGCGTGCTGCATCCACAGTACGCTTCGCGCCGTCCAGCGCTTCTTTTGCCCGCGCGGAAATCTCTGTCGCTTCATAAGCTGGGAACGTTACGGCAGATACTTCCAGCACCTGTCCGATCTTTTTAATTCGACGCGTCGGATGGTCTGACTCTAAGTCCTGCCATTCCTCGTCGTCTATTGAAAACATGAAAGACATCCCTGAGATGTCTCCACGCTTGATCGCAGAATACAAATTCTTTGCTTCTGTATTGTTCTCCGTATCCAGATTTACCCTGATACCCATACCGTTATTGTCCACCGTCATTTGCATGGTGGAATTGTCATTGTTCCGTCTGGACCTTGCCAGCGGAATCATTGAGGTATCGTGATTCACAAGAAATCGGACATCCCGAAGATCTGTATCATTCAGAGCGCCGGGATCGATGATCTCGTCAAACCATCCCAAGTCGGTGCGGGAATTGTATACGATTGGTCTTCCCACGATATGGTCTCCATGCGCTTCGTCGTTTTCTGCACGCATCTCAAAGTTGTACGCCCTCGTTACTGTCTGTTTCGTCCCCTGCATCATTCTATCCATCCTTTCCAATCTGATATTTCCCAGCCAGTTCCACATCCACATAGTTTAAGCTCTGGGTTCTCTTTCCGTTCAGCTCCGCCAGCGGGCGCAGACCGAAGAACACACGCTTTTCATTTTCGTACAGGGCTCCAGAATCACCTAAAAGCCGGACCATTTCCAGAGTCTGGTCGGTTGTCATAAAGGTTAAATCTTTTGTAAAGAACCTGATCTTGTTTCCCCGGCTCTTTTCTCCATCTGTAAAAAGTGTCCGAGTAAAAGCATTACTGATATGTACAACCAGCGGCTCTATGGTCTTTTGGTAAAACGCTTCGTACTGTGCTTTTGTGTAGTCGCCTGTCAGGATGCAAAGCGGCACCCCAAAGTATCGCAGGATCTTTTCGTCAATGAATTTCAACGTATCCGCATCTACTAAATCGACATTGCGGCTGATCGGGATGTACTCCGCTTTCAGATCCAGCGGCAGAAATCCGCTCTGATTTGTTCTCAGCTTCTGTTCCAGATCTGCAATCGCCTTAACGGTCTTACCATCATCTATTATTGTGTTAAATTTAATCACTCCGTTGATCGCATAGCTGGATCTCATGGCGTTGCTGACTCCATTTAGCAGATCCTCATTGAGCTGCAGCGTCTTCAGCAGGCTGCCGGTATCCGGCTGACCACCTTCATTTCCGCCCATAAACTGATCCACGGAAAAATGATGCTTGATATGTATCACATCCGAGTAAGGCAATGTGGTCTCGTACCCGTTCGAAAAACTGAGTTTGACCCACAGACTGTTGCTCGGATCCTGCTGAAATTCTACGTTTGTCGGCTGCACCGGGTAGAGTCCGGTATATTTCCGGCGCTCCTGCCCTGTTTCCTGATCTTTCCAGACATAGTAGGTTGGTATAATCCAGCTGTTATAATTAAAAAACAGGTTCCAGACAATTTTTTCGATAAATTCGCTTGTGCTCATTGTCTCGTTTGGATTTTCCAGAATGCTCTGGATGTTGCTCCTGCTCACCGGAGCAATGTCATTTCCCATCTCGCGCACATGCGTCGGCAAGAGTTTGACGCACTCACTGACGATGCAGTTGATCGCCTGCTGTACGACATCACTGGCGTAGATATTCTGGCCGAATTGTGAGTAGATTGGCGCAAAACCATCCAATGACTGCGCGTATGTATGATTCTGTCTCGGTCTCCGCAGCAGCTTACTCAACCATCCCACTATGTCACCACCTTTCTATTTACAATCTGGGTAAATTCGCTCTTGTGTCGCCGGTACATCTCGTACAGTCCGATCAGAGTGACTGACCCATCAATCTTATTTTCGTTATTCGTTTTGATGCAAAGCGCTTGTCTCTGATCATTGACCTTCAAACAGGCATTTTTAAAATTCCACCGGTCTACCGGGTTTTCGTTATAATTTACCAGCTGGCTTTTGAGATCTGCTTCTACCAGTCTCAAAGCATTGTTCAGCGTGTTGGCATTCTGCAGCACCATCTCCAGCTCGCCGGTCTCTTTTGTCCAGCCATAGTCATTCATGCGGCTGATCCAGTCCTTTGAAAACCGCTGGTCATATCCGCAGTACAGCAGTTTTATCCCGTACTGCTTGTACAGGTCGTAAAACCAGTCTGCGATCCGGCTGAGGTCTACTTCGTTTTCCGGGCAAATTGTAATGAGTCCGGCATCCGCCCACTCCTTGTACTTTGCTCCTGCATTGTGATCATCATTATCCACTTCTAGTTTGCTCATAGGAATGAAATACTGCGTATGGATGTACTTTGTACTGTCCCCCTGTTTCATAAGCAATACTTTTGCGCAGGTCAGATCGGTCGTTTCCGCCAGATCGACCATTCCCAGGCATATCGCGTCCCGGAAATCCTCAATATCGTATACCGCCTCATAGGTGTAATCCTCGATATTTAACCAGCTTTCGACTCCGTTTTGTTTGATGTTGAAATCCTTGCTGAGCACAAAAATGCGGTCTGCTTTTGACTCTTTCGCCAGCTCAATCTGCTCGTCCAAGTAGTCCCACTTCTTCACAATCCCTAGCGTTGGATTCGACTTTTGCCAGCTCCTGCGATTGGTCCAGATCTCCGCTTCTGAGTCCTGTGTATATAACCAGTCCAACCGGCGCTTTGCTGCCTGTGTCTCGTCCTCGCGGTAGATCGCTTTGTGCGCCTTTTTCAGCTCTCCATCCAGAAATCCATCCACGACAAATCCTTCTGTCGTGATTAAAAACAGTTTCGGATTGTCTTTCAAACTCTGGGATTGCTCGATTGACTTGACGATCACATTGTCCTGCATCTCATGACATTCATCGACCGTCGCGTGATCAATATTTCGCCCTTCTTTATTCCGTGTGCGGTCGGATAATTTGAATATCTTAGATCCGTTGGTCTTATTGGAGATAAATCGCTGATTTCTCCATGTGTCCAGACTGTCCGGATCGATTAGCAGCCTCATGACATCCACGGCATCATACAGGATGGATGCCTGGGCATCGTCATTTGAGCTGCATACAATATCCGATCCAGCGTTTCCCACGATCAACTCCGCCAGACTAAGAGCGGAGCAAGTCTCGCTCTTAGTATTCTTTCTGGCGATTTCTAGGAGGATACGCTTAAACCGGTCAAAACCGGTATCGGCCATCTTAAAACTGTAGGATGCCTCAATAAATGCTTTCTGCCAGTCCATCAAAATCATCGGCTTGTTGTAAAAGGGGGATTTTGTGAGCCTTACGCAATGCTCCATAAAATTCATCCGCAGATTGGCATCCGCAGTGTCATAAAAGTACTCATCGGATTGGAAGTCCTCATCCAAATTTGCAAGCTGGGTTTTCAAATCTTCCCCGATGATATAGGTTCCATCCTCGCAGAGTGCTTTATATCTCAGCAGGTGGCTGTTATCCGGAGTCCAGACTGTCTTATTTTTCAATAGCATTTATTTGACTCCGTAAACGTATACATAGTAGTCCGTGCCTGTATAATTCGCGATCTGCAGCTTGATTGAGGTATTGCTAACATAGGTGACTACTCCAGTAGGGCAGCTCTGCACGGACTGATAAAATCGCAACGAAATACTGCTCTTTGCCTTAAACAGTGCCACCGGCACCTCGATGGACGTAAGTATGTTCTTACTCGCGTCCTCCAAGGTCACCAGCAGCTTTTTGTAATTTGATAACGCTGTTACCGTTTTGGTCGTCAGCGTTGTACTGTTACTGTTGCACAGAGCAGCATGATCGCCTTGGCTTTTCATTTTCGTCAGCATCCACTTTATAGCTGCCAACGAAAGTGTTGTTTTCGCCACTAGTTCTCACCGCCCTTTCTTTGCGCTTTAGATGCTGTCCCACATGGTTGACAGATCTGTATCGCTAAGCTCCGTAAAATCGGCAGTCTTTGCGTATGCGCTCAGATCAACATCGGTGTTGCCGATCTTCTCGAATTTTTTATCTTCCTCAACCCAAACGTACTCATCGTAGATATCTCCGCTGTCGGAGTGAGAGTGCTTGATCAGATAGATTGTGCCTTTCACGCCGGTGGTCGGCAGTGCGGTAACAACTTTCAGGTCGATTCCGGTAATGCCGGATAATGCCGAGTTGATTGCCGATGTCACCTGTGCGGAAGTCTGGTAACCTTTTGCAGTAATCGCAGAGTTTACCTGTGATGCAGTCTGGTATCCCTTTCCCGTGATTGCAGTGTTCACCTGATCCGCAGTCTGGTATCCCTTACCTGTGATTGCACTCTCCACGTTCTCCGCGGTCTGATAGCCGTATCCCTCAATTTTGCTGGTAATAGCTGCATCTGTCGGTACTGCCACATCAACTGCTCTGTTCGAGTCAGGAGTCAGGGCTGTACCATTGACCTTCACGGTCACGACTGTATTCTTTTCAGCGCCTACCTTTTTGAGGGCGCCCACATCTGTTACCGCGCCATCGTAAGCGGTTTTCAGAGATGCAGTCAGATCATTGGTTGACAGTCCCTTACCGGATACCTTATCCACCTTATCCCCCAGCAGACCTTTGACCTTCGTCATTACCCATTTCGCACTATTTCTTCCAAAAAAATCAAATGCCATAGTATTTCCTTTCTTTTACGCTTCTTCCCACAATATCTCTAATTCCTCCGGAGATAGCTCTCTCATATCCCCTTCTTTAATTGCTCCAATTTCTTCCGCTGTCGGCGGACTTTCGCTTTTTGCCCAATCCGGGACTGTCGGATCACTTTCCTCAATCGGATTTTCCGCAAAGTATTTTGCGATCTCCCTCGCGATCAATTCTTCTGACATTCCCGCTTTTTCCATCTCATAGATTCGTTTGCTCAATCCAGAGATTTTGTCACTGTTAGCTTGGATCGCCCTTGTGTATCCCTGCAGTATCTTTTCATACCGCTCAAACATCATCGACGGCGGTATTGGTAATCCGTCATAGCAGCCCACCTTATATCACCCCCTTCCCCAACGTACTTTTCGCCCACTTTCGCAGCGGGCTTTCTTCATTTTCAGCATCCTGGCCGGTACACCGTGCCAGCACCTTAATGACGTTGGTATACTGTTGGAGCGTTTCTTTATACAGCTTCGCCGCCGGAGTAGCTTTCTGCCGTTCCGGATTATTTGGATCAACTCGGATCTGCGGGAGTTTTTTGTACTGCTCCAGCTGTCCCTCCATAAAAAGGAGCTCATCTATTAAGTTGTCCGCCAGCTCACTATTGATCGTGATCAGCCGTTTTAGCTCTTCCTTTCGACTCATATCGCGCAAGCTCCCACTTTTTCAATTTCAAAAATCTCATTTTTTCCTTTTCGGCGGAAATTAAGCTCCCCCCAACAGTCCCCTAGCAGCATCGCTCTAGGGCAAGGTGGGGCGGGTATATCTTTCCCACCAGTCAGCAATGTAACCGGACCATTCCACGATGTCCCGGTCTTTGCAGGCGCTCAGCCTGTTCAGGCACTCACCCTTCGATGTGTCGATGCAGATCAGCTCTGCACCCAGTTCCTTCGCCAGCCTTTCCCGCTCGCTGATGAGCGGATAACCACCGATCACATATGCGTTGAGCCACTTGCCGCGTCGATACTTGATACTGTCCAACAGATTATCCCGCACGGCAAATACCACGCTGCGCAGCCGGTTCGGCTTGACGTACCTGTCACATCCGGACACGCACTGCCAGATGGCATCCATGTCCACGATCAGATCACCCTCGTTGCGCACCGACTCCACATAGGTCGTCTTACCACTCAGCGGAGAACCATACACGATGTATACAGTCCTCCTGCTGTGCTGCAGCTTGTCATGGATGATGTTGTGACATTTATGGTGCACCAGCATGATATTGTCTGGATTGAGACTGATGTCTGCATCCGAGAAGTTGTCTTCCGTCAGCTCGATCTTGTGATGCCCAATGCAGTCATACTTGCGCACGATCGGCTTCCCGCAGTACTCGCAGATCAGCTCTCCCTGCTCATTCAGGCGATCCATCTTGAGAGTCCTCAGCAGGCTCTCCCACGGTTTTGACCGATAGAAATCATACAGCGTGATCATACCCGTCGCGTGTATCGCAGGTTAATCCAGCCTGCTCCAGACTTCAGCTTGCCCCAGGTCTCACCGTCTGCAGTCTTTGTCTCTGCTACGATGGTGTAGCAACCATGATCCCGGATTACTCCTGTGATACCGTTGGCTACTCCTGCTCCTGCCCGGATGTTCAGTGCCGCGTCGGTCACCTTGACCATATAATGTGCAAAACTGTTCTGACCGGACAGCTTAAAACCGCTTACCACGCCGCTCACGATTGCTGCGGCAATTGCTCCCTTGTTTGCCTGATACCAGTTCATGTCGTCCCGATCTGATACAAAGCAGGTCTCCAGCAATCCGTGACTTACGCCCTGCGCTCTTACACGCTCCTGCACCAGCAGACCTGCAGGCCACTGTCTCTGTGCAACTACAACTCCATCCCATGCCTTGACAGAGCCGAGAGCATACAGATTCGCAAGGATGCCGTCTTCTACGCTATGCCCGCGCTCTGACTGGGAAATGTAAAACATAGATCCCTTCTTGTGTCCGTCTCCCGCAGCATCTACAGTTCC
>OBLO01003242.1_pt1 | contig 11813 bp, 9 predicted proteins | sample 1519401 | NCBI WGS metagenome assembly OBLO01 (sample SAMEA2602897, study PRJEB22501) | metagenome | reverse complement strand
AGGTCGATTTCCTTGGCGATGGACACGCCATCGTTGGTGATGGTCGGAGCGCCGTAGGTCTTGTCAAGCACCACATTGCGGCCCTTCGGACCGAGGGTGACCTTGACGGTATCAGCGAGCTTGTCGAGGCCCGCGAGCATTCCCTGACGAGCTTCGTCGTCGTATGCAATGATCTTTGCCATTGTTCCTCCACATATGGCTACACGGTATTATTTCCACCTTCGGAGCGACAATCAGAACCAGCCGTCAGCTGCCAGTTATCACTCTCACTCGTCGAGTGCTAATTCGCAGATTAGCACTCTCACATCGAGAGTGCCAAACCCGATGACGTTCTTTGCGCTGTGAGCAAGATGTCAGTCGCATCGAATCAACTTGAAAAACGCCGGATTTCCAAGAAAATAAAAGAACCTCGCCTATGTTCGGGCGAGGTTCCAAACCGGTTCGGACGGCGTTTTTTCAGTTCAACAGCACCACAACGATCGGCGTGACCAATCCGCTGCTCTGCTGGACATTGGAGATTCCCAGCGTCTGCGCGACATTCTCCGCCGTCGCCTTGTCGGCCTCATTCTGATACCAGACAACCGTCTGGCTGGGAACGTTGCCGGTCGGATTGCTGGGCGTCACGCTGGTGTATCCGGCCTGGGTCAGGGCATCGGCCTTGCTCTTGGCGTAACCGGTGATGCTGGTGGCGTTCACCACGCGGATCTCGGTGGCCAGATTCACGCTCTGCTCAGAAGCCGCATCCTGGCCATTGTTCTGATCGTTATTCTGTTCCGCGTTCTGGTTGGCGTCCGAAGCGTCCTTCGACTGGCCATCCGAAGTACTGGTCTTCTTGCCGTCCTCGGACTTCTTGTTCTCCGTCTTGGCGTCTTTGGACGTGTCGTCCGTCTTCTTATCCGCCTTATCCGCCGTGGAGACGGACGATGAAGAGTCCTCCTTGGCCGACCAAGGCATTCTCAGGTTGCTGATCTCACCAGAATAGACTCCCCAGAACAGCAGGCCGGCGAGCAGAGCCACAATCACGACAATCACATACGGCAGAGCCCTGGACGCCATGGAACGTGCGCCACGGTGCACGCCCATCGGTCCCGCCGGAGGATTGTCGAACATATCCTTGGCGTAGGATTCGTAGGTCTCCTTGTCCTGCTTAGCCATTTTCTGCAACCTCATTTCTCACACTTACCGCCCCAGTGTACCGGCCCGTGCAGTCAGCCCACAATCAGCATCGTCGATTTTGCGCGTATTCGACACGTTTCCGCATGGAATCGGCATGGACATCCACAGGGCACGTCGTACAGTGGGAAAGTATGACTCATATCAAACCATTGAAGGATCTTGTGGAGCCCGGATGGGCCCAGGCCCTCGCCGATGTCGAACCCCAGATACATCTCATGGGAGACTTTCTGAGGTCGGAAATCGCGGCGGGACGTAAGTACCTTCCGGCCAGCAGGAACATTCTGCGCGCGTTTACCATTCCATTCGACGACATCAAAGTGCTTATCGTCGGCCAGGATCCCTACCCCACGCCGGGCCATCCGGTGGGACTGAGCTTCTGCGTGGCACCGGACGTCAAGCCCATTCCGCGCAGTCTGGCGAACATCTACACCGAGCTGACCGACGATCTGGGCGTGCCCATGCCGGCCAACGGCGACCTGACACCCTGGACCAAACAGGGCGTCATGCTGCTCAACAGATGTCTGACCGTCGAACCGGGAAAGCCGGGAAGCCATCAGGGGCGAGGCTGGGAAGTGGTCACCGACGCGGCCATCAGCGCATTGAACAATCGCCGTCGGCCTGACGGCAGCGTCAAGCCTCTGGTCGCGATTCTGTGGGGACGAAAGGCGCAGACGTTGGAGCCCCTGCTCACCAACGCTTTCATCATCAAATCCCCCCATCCAAGTCCGATGTCCGCCCGCTACGGATTTTTCGGCTCGAAACCGTTCTCCCGCGCCAATCAGGCGCTAATCGAAGCAGGAGAACAGCCGGTGGATTGGACCCTCCCGTCAGCTTGACCCGTTAGAGTAGCAACCATGGCTTTATTCCCTCCAAAGAATCCGGCGCCAGCACCGGCACCCATCCCCATGCCCGCAGCCGCAAGACCAACCACGCTGTCGGCCGAAGACATCGCACGCGCCAGGAACATCGGTTCGCAGATTCGCGGACGTTTCGCGCAGACCCTGGTCGGACAGGACAATCTTCGTGAATCGCTGATCACCACTTTGGTGGCCGGCGGCCATATCCTCATCGAATCCGTCCCGGGTCTGGCAAAAACCACTGCCGCGCAGACCTTGGCCACTTCGGTGTCCGGCTCGTTCAAACGTGTGCAATGCACTCCCGATCTGATGCCTTCGGACCTGGTCGGCACTCAGGTCTTCGATTTCGCCACGCAGAAATTCTCCACGCAGATCGGCCCGATCCACGCCAATTTCGTGCTGCTCGACGAAATCAATCGTTCCAACGCGAAGACCCAGTCCGCCATGCTTGAAGCCATGGCGGAGGGCGCGACCACCATCGGAGGCCAACGCATCGCGCTGCCGAAACCATTCATGGTCATCGCAACGCAGAATCCAATCGAGGAAGAGGGCACCTTCAATCTTCCCGAGGCGCAGATGGACCGTTTCATGATGAAGGCCGTACTGACCTATCCGACAGCGCAGGAAGAGCAACGCATGCTCGCCATGCTGACCCGCCGCGGCTCCGATACCGTAGACCAGCACGCGCTCACCGGTGACACCGTTTCCATCAGCGACGTCGAATTCCTGCGTTCCGCGGCACGTCGTGTGCACGTGTCCGATGCGATCATGCAGTATGCGGTCGATATCGCGGCCACCTCCCGTGGCGCTGGAACCAAGCCCGTCCAAGGACTTTCCTCGCTCGTCAGGCTGGGCGCCTCGCCGCGCGCGTCCATCGCGCTGGTGCGCATAGGACAGGCCAACGCGCTCCTGCAGGGACGAGATTACGTCATTCCTGAGGATGTGAAGGCGTTCGCCCACGAAGTGTTGCGCCATCGTATTCTGATGACGTTCGAAGCACTTGCCGATGGCGTCACCAGCGACCAGGTGGTGGATTCGATCGTGCAGGCGGTCCCCGTTCCATGATCGACCAGATCCGTTCCGACGATCCGATCCGCAGAAAAATCGAGACGCTTGGAACCACGCTGAGTCTGCCGACGGTACGCAAGGCTCTCGGCATACTCGAAGGCGCGCACGAATCGAACAAACGCTTCGGCGCCGACGATGTCGTGGATATCCACGCCTATGAGCCGGGAGACGAGGCGAAACGCATCGATTGGAAGACCAGTGCCCGAGCGGGACGTCCAATGGTGGTGCAGCGTGAGCGTCCCTCCACTTCGAAGGCATGGTTGCTGCTTGACGTCGGACAGGAGATGACCGCCACATGCCCTTCCTCGGAACAGGCGTATCAGGTGGCGGCAAATGCCTTATGCATGTTCGCCGCGCTCAGCCTGCGCCGAGGCGACGAAGTGTCCATGGTGTTCGGCGACAGCGCTTCCATCACCCGGGTGCCGTTCAACGGTGGCCTGGCGCAGTTCGAACGAACCTTGGATACGGCATTGCAGCGCGAGTGGACCAGGCCCCGCAATATCGACGCGTTGCTGGAATACGCGCGCCGCATTCGGGACAAAGAGGCGCTGGTCGTCATCGCCACCGAGGAGCATGCGTTGGAGGAACGGCATTTGAGCGCCATCCGCACGATTGCAAGGACACATCCGATGGTGCTCATCGATGTGGCCACCATCAATCCGTTTGATGTCAGCCATGCGCGCGTGGTGCTTGACGGGGCTGGAAAACGACGCGTGCCTGCGTTCCTGCGTAGGGGAAACACAGCTGGGCAAGTGCGAACGCATCGCGAATACCTGGCTGCGTCCATTCGCCATGAGCTGAATCGCTGTGGCTCGACGGTAATCCGATCCGATTCCAGCGAACGCATGTTCCATGAGTTCGTGCGCATGGTTTCCACGGCTTTGGCCCAGTCCACACGTAACCAATTGAGAGCCCCGTCCGTATTGTCGTTGGGAGACAAGGCATGATGCTCTTCCTTGCCGAGGATGACCTCGTCATCAAGGACCAGATTCATCTTGAGAACGGTTTGGCCGTCGTCATCGCGGTCTGTCTTTTGTTTGCCGTCTTTTTGGTGCCTCTGGTGTTCGGGTTGGCCGGCCCGAGCCGGAAGCCCGCAAAAATAGTCAATCGCGGCCGACATGACGCGCTTGCCGGCAAAACCGTCTGGCATCAGCGTATCGATGATGTTGTGTCCCGCCATGCCCGGGGGGAGCTGGAGCGCGAGGAGGCTTTCGCACAGCTGGCCGCAATCGCCAGGGATTTTGCTTCCACTGCCACCGGAACGGACGTGCACAACCAGACGCTCACCGACATCGAAGAGACGCCTCGGACCACGGGGAACCAGCAGGGTCTCACCTTGCTCAGGCAAACCATCGAGGCATTGTATCCGCTGGAATTCGCGGATGCCGAGCGCAATCACATCGCCAGGCAGGCCACGGTCGAGCAGGCTGGCGAATGGGTGGCCAATCTTGTGGAAAGGTGGCGATAGATGCAACTGTCATGGCATTGGCCTTGGGTCTTTCTGGCAGGCGTCATCGTGGTGCTGGCCGTTGCCGGCGTCACGTTGCTGGTGGCCGCGCGCCACAAAACCGATGACATCGAGAGTGCCCGCACCTTCAGCCTGGATGATGACCTCAACACGGAATCCGCATCGAGATTATTCCGCCAGTGGAGGGTTCTTTCACGTTTGGCGGTGATTCTTCTAGTGGTCGCGTTGGCACTCGCCACGGCTCTGGTGGCACGTCCCAGCACCGTGGATGAAGGCGAGGAGAAGGCCAGCAGCCGAGACATCGTGCTGTGCTTGGATGTTTCCGGCTCGGCGCTCCCCTACGACCGCGAGGTCATCGACACCTACCGTCAACTCGTCGACAGCTTCAAGGGCGAGAGAATCGGCCTGAGCATCTTCAATTCGACGTCACGTACCGTTTTTCCGTTGACCGACGACTACGAACTGGTGTCCAAACAGCTTGACAAAGCCAGCAGCATCCTCGCAGGCGTCGAGTCCCAAGACGATATCGACAAGATGAAGGACAGCGATTATCAGGCGATTTCCGACTGGCTGGAAGGCACGCAGAACCGTAAGGAGTCCACTTCGCTGATTGGCGATGGCGTGGTGAGCTGCGCGGCCATGCTTCCCGGATTCGCCTATGGGAACGCAAGCGCCGACAATGCCGAGCGTCAGCGCGCCGCATCCATCGTGCTTGCCACGGACAACGTCGTTTCCGGAAAACCAACCTATACGCTTGACGAGGCGCTGAACCTGACCAAGCAGGCCCAAATCACCGTGGATGGATTGTTTTCCGGACCGAAGCAGAGCGAGGCCGACGAGACCACCCAGGAATTCAAATCCGCCATCGAAGCTCATCATGGGGTGTTTCTCACCCAATCGAATGGAGCATCCGTCTCTTCGCTGGTCAAGGAAATCGAATCTCGGCGGAACCATGAAAACGAGTCGAGCAACAAGGCCGCCATGGTGGATGCTCCCGGATGGTGGACACTGGCCTTGGCCATCGTTTTGATGGTCTGGCTGGCATTGGCTTGGAGGTTGAGGAGATGAACCATCTGACGCTTTCCCCTGCTTTGGGTTGGCCTGTCGGCGGAGCCGTCGCCGTGGTTCTGCTGGCCTGCGCCATTGCGCAGATCGTATTGCATGTTCGTCGCCGCGCTGACAGCGACGAAACCGTTTGGGCATGCGTTCGGCGCGTATTGCTTTGTCTGACGGTGTCGGTCATGGCATTGACGCCCAGTATCGTGGCGCCGACCAATAGCCGTGCGGTGAACGCCACCGACGTGGTGGTGGCCGTTGACGTGACCGGTTCCATGGCCGTCAAAGACGCGCAATATGGTTCAGCCGAACAGTCAAGCCGTCTCGACGTGGCAAAACAAGCCGTGAAGGACGTCACCGCGCTATATCCCAATTCCAGTTTCGCCGCTTTGCGATTCGGAGCTTCCGGCACGTTGGACGTGCCGTTGACCCCGGATTCGAACGCGATCGACAATTGGGCGGATACACTCGCGCCCGAGGCGACTTCCGTTTCGGCCGGTTCGACGTTGGATGCCCCTATCGACCAGCTGCTGCTGACCTGCAAGTCCATTCATGATCAGCATCCCGATGATGCGATCGTGCTGTACCTGTTTTCCGATGGAGAACAGACCTCGTCAAAGGCACGGCGCACGTTCTCATCATTGCGACGATACCTATCCGATGCCTTCACCGTAGCCATCGGCAGCGAGCAGGGAGGCAACATTCCCGTAATCGCCGACGGCGTCGATGGAAATGCGGACCAGTGGGTCACCGACCCTGATACCGGCAAACCCGGAGTGTCACGCATGAACAAGGATGAGATGGCGTCCATCGCCGACGAGTTGAGCGGTACCGCGCTGGTGTTGAACGCCTCCAACACCATGCGTGACGGCGTGTCCAAGGAAGCGTCCGATAAGTGGCGAGTCACCCAAACCACCAAGAAGCGCACCAGGACGATGCCCGTCGTATGGCCACTGGCCATCGTCACGCTGCTGCTGCTCGCATGCGAATTGGGGGCTTGGATAATTCAGTCGAGGAGTTTGCTATGACCAGAACAACCATGAAACCGCGTGCCTCACTGACGGTTCGCATCGTTTTGGCCGTCATGGCGGCGTTGCTGGTCATGGCCGCCCTATGGGCCATAGTGAATCTCGCAGCCGTCAATAGCTACAACCAGGCCACGCAAAGCCTGCAGGAGAACATCTCGACCAGCAGAAAAGACGATGCCGATTGGGACAAGCTGCACACCAGGCAACAGCAGACGGACGCCCAATTCAACGAGGCATCAGCCATGAAGCCGCTGCTGCTGCCCCAAGTGCGCGAATCAATCGAGCATAACAGTCATGTTTCCAGCCAGCTTACGGATCACGCGTCCAAGAAGATCAAAGCCGAGCAGAGCGATCAGTCCGCTTCCACGGATTCAAACACCGCCGACGCTCAGGAATCGGGTAAATCAAGTCACAAGAACGACGAAAACCTATCCGACGAACAACGTCGGAAAATAGAGGAGCTATTGGCTCAGAACGCCCAATCCACGCAATCGGATCCCAATGACGATTCAGGTTCGGCTGCGAAAAAGAACCCAAGCACGTCATCCTCGCAGACCAAACCCTGGTAGGGGGCTTTTTCGAATATAGTTATCCACATGCCGTCGACGTGGTTTTCGTTGTTTTTCCAATAACGACACGCCGACGGTTTTTCATAGACTCGTTCTTTGACCACAAGCTCTGTTTTCCGATTGGCGTCAACGCCGAATGTGGTCAAATGGCTGCCATGAACGTTTCAAATGCTTTTCTTGGTGCCGCCCCAGGCGTCGCAGCCTTCAATTCGTTGGCATCCCTGTCGGGAATGTCCTGTCGTTGCCGAATTGGCGTGCGGACCACCCAAACATTGATCAATGCGAAACTTGTTACCGCGTCACGGCTTCTCGATGGACTTGATGCGGCAATAGCCTCCAACAGACTGGCCGACTGGACCGGCACCGCGGCCGAGGAATACCGCACCCGTCTCGATCGCATCGCACGGCAATCCGCTCTGCTACGTGATGATATGATCGCCACGTCACGTCTTCTCTGGTCGGCAGGTGCGGCATGAACCAACGAGTGACGGCCCGCATCGTTGGCGGAAAGAGATTCACCACCGCCGAATACCGGGAATACTTCAATGCTTCAAGAATCCTCAGAGACCAAGCGAATCGTCTTGGCACTTCCCGTAGATCCTTCATTGCCGCAGGCTATGAACTCAAAATCCACCCTCGCGCCACACCGCTCCTGTCCGCTTTGACCGGGGCAAGTCCACGGTGTACGGCGCAGGACCATATCGAATTGCCGTACCGGCAACTGCTCGGACGTTGCGAAGCGCATGCCGAGGCCCTGCAATCCATGGCATCCCAGCTTAATGAGCTATCCTCATTGATCGCACAAGCCCAATCCTTATACGCCCAAGCTGAGGGAGCCAGCAGGAAAGGGCTGAATATCATGTTGCGAGGGCTTTTCATGTCATCACGGGAATCCGCGATTCTCGCCTTGACCGCCAGCGCACTGATGGGGGTAAGACGCAGTTACGCCAAAGAGGGGAAATTCAACAAATTCTATCTTGTGGAATCCACCGCATGGATGCAGGAAAGCTTCGTGAGCGTCCTCGGAGAGCATGCGAGCCGATTGAACATACAGGAACGGCCTTCAAAAGACACGTCCATCCTGGAATACATCACGAAAACCTTATTCATGGTCACCAAACCGGGAGCGGCTATAGCAGAGGGGCTTTCCGGCAAAGGCTCGGTCAATCGCGGTCTTAAGAAAATCGACAGACTGCTCATACCGTACTTCGACAAAGACCATGGAGACAATCTCTCCGTAACCCGTGTGTATCCGAAAACCAAAGTGGTCAGAGGCGGTACAAGCACGAAGGACGCCATCGCCGACCAACGGCGGCTGTCCGAAGGACCTCTCAACGGCGAACGTGAAAGCGGTCTGGAATACGGAACCATCGCATGCTGCAAGTACCGCAAAGCCGATGGCACATATGCTTGGAGGATCATCATTCCCGGGACCGACGGCAATCACGATTCGCCTATGGACTGGTACACCAATTTCGAGCTGATGAGTGCCGATGAGCGGCAGCGCGGAACCGCGGAAAGCCTCCGTTTCCTGGATGAGACCATGAAACAGGCCGGCATCCAGCCGGATGATCCCGTGGAAATCGTCGGCCATTCGCAGGGCGGCATCATCGCGGCAGCGGCGGCGACGGATTTCCAAGATAAATACGACATCCAACATATCGCCACGCTTGGCTCCCCGATAGCGAATTTCGAGATTCCCGAGAAAACACGGGTCACCGCCATCGAGATGGATGATGAAGGCATCGCGGCACTTGACGGGGAGGCTAACCCCCATACGGAGAACTGGCTCACCATACGATGCTCCGTCCATGAGGAGGATGCGCCGAAGAGGGCTTTTCCAGGAGCCGAAGTCAGTGATTCGTCTGGGGAGAAGAACTCCACGCACTACCCGAAATACCATGAAGCGGGATACCGGTACGCCTACGACACCGGAAACAAATCCGTGCTGGACCATGACCGTCATTTCCAAGAGGTCGTGGAAGGCGAGCTGGAGGAGGTCCAGTATTATGAGGGACGCATCAGCAAATGACGGGACCAATGGTTCACGGCTGAACGTATGCTGTTGTCTATGAAGCTTACTGACATCTCCCCCGCAATCGCACTGACCCCTCTTGACGGCCGCTACCACAAGCAGACCGCTCCCCTTGTCGAATACATGAGCGAACCGGCGTTGAACCGCGAGCGCATGCGCGTCGAAGTCGAGTGGATGATTCTGCTTGCCAACGGTTTCGAGGGCAACGGCAATCAGACCATCGTTCCGGGTGTCAAGCCGCTCACCGATGATGAGCAGGCGTATCTGCGTTCCATTCCGGAGAATTTCGGAGCCGAAGGCATTGCCCAGCATGCCGCTTATGAGGCTAAGACCCACCATGATGTGAAGGCCGTGGAGTATTACATCGACGACCAGCTGGAGAAGGCCGCCGATGTGTTGGGTCATGACACCCAGCTGACCGGATTGAAGACTCTCGTGCATTTTGCCTGCACGTCCGAGGATATCAACAACCTGTCCATCGCCCGTTGCGTGAAGAACGGTGTGGAGCAGGTGTGGCTGCCCGCAGCCCAGGCCATTGTCGACCATCTGGCACAGAAGGCCGACGCCTACCGCGACAAGGCCATGCTGTCGCTGACCCATGGACAGCCTGCCACGCCGACCACGCTGGGCAAGGAACTGGCTGTTTATGTGTATCGTCTGAACCGTCAGCTCAACAAGGTCAAGGCCCAGGAATATCTCGGTAAGATCAATGGCGCGACCGGCACGTTCGGTGCGCATCTGGCCGCCTGCCCTGATGTTGACTGGGTGGCCGTCTCCCGCGAGTTCGTCACCAACCGTATGGGTCTGACGTGGAATCCGTTGACCACGCAGATCGAATCGCATGATTGGCAGGCTGAACTGTACGGTACCATCAGCCACACCAACCGTATCCTGCACAACCTGTGTGTGGACGTGTGGATGTACATCTCCCGTGGCGTGTTCGCGCAGGTACCGGTCAAGGGCGCGACCGGTTCCTCCACCATGCCGCACAAGGTCAATCCGATTCGTTTCGAGAACGCCGAAGCCAATCTGGAGATCTCCTGCTCACTATTGGACACTTTGTCGGCGACGCTGGTCGAATCGCGTTGGCAGCGCGATCTGACCGACTCCACCACGCAGCGCAACATCGGCTCCGCGCTGGGTTATTCGCTGCTGGCGTTGAACAATCTGATGGGTGGTCTGAACTCCATCCATCCGAACGATGTTGCCATCCAGGCCGAGCTCGATTCCAATTGGGAGGTGCTCGGCGAGCCGATCCAGACCGCCATGCGCGCCTGCGAGCTTGCAGGACTGCCGGGTATGGATAAGCCGTACGAGAAGGTCAAGGAGCTCATGCGCGGTCACGAGATCTCCAAGGATGACGTCGAACGGTTCATCGACCAGCAGGCCTTCGACGAAGCCACTGCGGCGCGTCTCAAGGCGTTGACTCCGGCGACATACACCGGAGTTGCCAGCAAGCTGGTTGACTTCGACCGCTGACAACGCATCGCCACACTCATCTTGCGGATGATACGCCTTGGGGCGGCTGTGTTTTCACACAGCCGCCCCAAGGCGTATCATCGGAGACGATAATAGGTGCATGTCACCCGGACGTATTCACCCACGTACCTATAAAGCAGGTCAATAGTGTCTCACGACTTCCCAACCAGCAAACACGAAACGCGCATTGAGGATGTTCCGCCGAAACGGAACCGCGATTTCGCGGATCTGCTCCATGCGCTGTTCGCCGTGCTTGTCGGCGCGGCCGTCATCCTGTTCTCCATCTACTTGCATGGCACCACCTCCGGAGTGGAGTCCGACGTGCGTTCCGCGGGCCACGTGGTCAGTTGGCTCATGGATGTGCCGACATCGCTGTTGCAGCAGATCGCCATAGTTTTCATTACCGTCAGCGTGCTTATCCAGCTGCTCATCGCCAAGGAATGGCTGCAAAGTGTGGTTTCCGCCATCGCCCTTATTCTCGGTTTCGCTGCGATATGGGGCATATCCGCTCTTATCAGCGGCTCGGGCAATGACACCCTCATCATGTCCATGATGTCCAACGGCACTTCCGTGGGAACCGGACTGCTTCCCGATTTTTATGCGGCGATGGCCTCATTCCTTACCGTCGCCGGACCGCGTCGCACCCGTTCCGGCACCAAATGGGGCTGGAACATCCTCTACACGGTCGCCGTGCTGTTCGTGGTGCTGTCATGGAATTCGCTTTCCGGCGTGCTGGTCTCCTTTGCCGCGGGACGTGCCTTGGGCATGCTGATCCGTTTCATGCTCGGCACACAGACCAACGGAGCTTGGGGCAACCAGGTGGCGCAGGCGCTCCGTTCCATCGGCATCGACGTGGCGTCGCTCTCCCGCAGGCTCGCGACCTACACCGATTCCGGCATGCTGAAGACCACATTGGACGATGATCTGACCGAGAACTCACGCATCTACGACGCCATCGACGTCGACGGCCACCAATACACGGTATCCGTTCTCGATAACCAAGTGCATATAGATCGGAAGAGCGTCGTGTAGGGAAAGAGTGTAGATCTCGGTGGTCGCCGTATCATTAAAAAAAAA
>OBLO01003241.1_pt1 | contig 11816 bp, 9 predicted proteins | sample 1519401 | NCBI WGS metagenome assembly OBLO01 (sample SAMEA2602897, study PRJEB22501) | metagenome | reverse complement strand
CGCCGCAGACGTTTGAGGATGCGAAAGGAAGACGGATCCTGATCGGCTGGATGGGTCTGCCGGATGTCGAAGAGGAATACACGAATCCTACAGCAAAAGATGAGGGCTGGCAGCACTGCCTGACGATTCCGCGCGAGATCACTTTACATGATGGAAGATTGTACCAGTATCCTGTCGAAGAAATGGAAGCCCTTCGGGGAAGATGTTGTGAAATAGATGAGACGCAGAAAAATATTGAAGTCTGGAAACCGTTTGAGCTGGACCTGAAACTGGATTCACGCAAATGCAGAATATCTGTCGGAGATGATCTTATGTTTGAGGCAGATGGCAGAGAAGCTTGCCTGCGATTATCTGAGAAAGCCGGTGCAGGACGGAAACAGAGAAAGGCAGTCATTCCGTCAGGCAGATTAAAAGAGCTCCGGATGCTTGTGGACACAACAGCTGTGGAAATTTATCTGAATCACGGGGAAGTTGTTTCCTCAACAAGATACTATCCGGAAAAAACGACACAAGTTGTGAAACTGGAAGCAGACAAGATCCAGGGACATATTTATGAATTAAAAGAGATGACCGGGATAAAATAACAGAATCATACAGAAGCCGCACGAATGGAAATGCAGAGGGTGTTATACGAAAGGAAAGTATAACACCCTCTGTGTATTATAAAGAAAAAATGTTATACTGAGACGAGAAAAATGAGGAGATGTACAGGATGCAGAAAAAGAAGGAACGCTTTCATGGAATCCCCATGCTGCCGTATGGACTTCTGAGTGCTGTAATGCAGGAGAGTCCGGGAAACAGAAAAGAAATTCAGATTACAGAAATGGCAGAGGGAGGATTCTGCTTTCGAACCGCGAGTGCTATCTGCAGCCCACAGAAACTGGAAGTTTGTTTTTATGATATGGAGAGGGCAGAATACGGGACTGTAGTCATTACAGAATTTGAAATCTGCAGAGAGAAAGAAGAGGATTTTTTTACGCAGTTTTTTGTATGGACGGAGCAGGAAGAGTATCGGCGGCAGGTGCAGAAACTTGTGCGGCAGTACAGCAAATATATCCGGCTGAAACTGGAAGATGACGGAGAACTTGAAAGCGAACTGACAGGATATCCCTCAGAATTTGACGGTGAGCATTGCAGCAGTCTGGAGGAACAGAGACAGTATTGGTTTGCAGAAAAAGCAGGTCGTGCTGAGATCAATATGGAAATCCCGGAGCACACAGAATTTGCCATAGAACTTGACTGCCCGGAACGCTATACGGCATACCTGCAAAAATCTCTTCCGGAATTTTACCATGATTATCTGAGAAAAAATCATCTCCAGGGAAGCGGTCTGGAAGCGCGTATCCCGGATCGGATTTATATTGGAAACCAGTTCTGTCATCTCCTTTTTCCAGAGGAAGAACTTCTTTTCGCTATGCTGGAAAAGGCAAAAAAAGAGTTTACGGCAGTTACGCTTTCTTTTACTTATGTCAGAGAAATTTTGCTTGAAGACACCTTTGCATTGTTAAGAAAAATCGATCACTGGTGTAGCAAAAATGAACTTGAAATGGAGTGTGTAGTTAACGACTGGGGAATGGCAGATTTTATCAGAAAAGAAACGAAACATCTGCTCCCCTGCCTCGGAACGCTTCTTAACAAAAGAAAAAAAGATCCCCGTATCAATTACAAAAAAGGCGAGCGAGACCTGTACAGCCAGAACAGTTTCAATGCAGATTTTTACCAGGAATTTCTGAGAGAAAGTTTCGGAATTGAGCGGGCGGAGTGGGAGTCCTGTGGTTATATGCAGGATATCCCGGCAGGAAAAAACAGCCTGCATTTTCCATTTTACCAGACGAATACGTCGCAGTATTGTCCGTTGTATGCAGTGCAGAAAGAAGGAGACAGAGGCAGACAGAGATTGGTATACAAATGTCCGCAGTATTGTAAAAATGCGGCGTTTTTGTATCCGAAACATTTGAATATGATAGGGAGATATAATTCGCTGTTTGCGCTGGACCGGGACTTCCTGGAAGATTCAGAACAATTAAAAAGGTATACAGATTCAAATATAGACAGACTTGTCCTGAATCTGTTATGAGGTAAAAAGATGATGAAGATTACAGCAGGACTGGGATCAGCAGATGAATATATCCGTTTCGTGGAAGCAGGCGCAGATGAGTTTTTCAGCGGATTTGTACCGTATTCGTGGACGGAAAAGTACGGAACTGTCATGCCGCTCAACCGTCGTGAGGTATTGTGTTATCATGTGCAGCTTGGGGCGTTCAGTGAACTGGAAATTTTGTCAGAAATGATTCGGAAATACAAAAAGCCGGTACATCTGACATTCAATTCCCTGTACTATATTCCACAGCAGTATCCGGAGATCGTGGAGATCATAGAGAACTGTATGCAACTTGGATTTATGAGCTATATTATTGCAGACCCGGCGTTGATCGTTTATCTGAGGGAGAAGGGAATCCCGTGCGAAATCCATATGAGTGGTGAGATGGGAGAGATTAACCGCAGAACAGTGGAAGTTTTTCAGCGTCTGGATCTGAAGAGGGTGATTTTTCACAGGAAAAACAGCTTCGAGGATATGCAGTCTGTGATCTGCTCGGAAAGAAATGCCGGTGGGAGACGGGCGGAGACAGAGTTTGAGGCTTTTGTGCTGAATGAGATGTGCCAGTTTACGGGAGCGTTCTGTAATTCGCTTCACTGTGATGAGCTAGGGCATCTGTGCAGGGTTCCCTATTGGACGGAACCGGTACGAGATGAATCTGAGGATGAAGATGCCACTGCCCCCAAATACGATGACAACGGCTATCTGTGCGGTGCGACCGGCTGCGGTCTATGTGCACTTTACAGACTGAGAGATGCCGGGATTACACACCTGAAACTGGTCGGCAGAGGCAACTACACCGATTTTATGGAGAAAGATATCCGAAACCTCAAAACTGCTCTTGAGATTCTGGAAAATACAGACACAGAAGCTGCTTTCCGGACAGAAATGAAGAAGCAGATTTTTCCATACGGATGCAGTGGAAACTGCTATTACCTGTAAAATAGGACATAACTTTACACTATATGATAAATGTAACTATTTTCTAAAAATTATCTTAAAATAATTCAGACCTGTAGTAATTAACAGTCGACTATGATAAAATGATTTACAGTGACTATTCTGAAAAAAGAGAGTCACAATATGATTTATAATAAATATTGAGGTGAGAATCGTTGGTTTTAGAACATAAGGAAATTCAAAGCCTCAGTGACTTTTTTACAGAGTTGGGGAAGCGTAGGGAAAAGGGTGTTTATTTTTACCGTATCAATGGTTACTCGGAGGAAATCGGCAGATTTCTGTACGATTATTATGATGCCGCGGGGAAATGCGGAGTGATCGTTGAGGGTAAGATACCGAATCCCACGGAGGGGAATCTGTCTTATTACTATGAAATGATGGGGAATGATTTTCAGCTCAGCATGGGCTTTATCATGTCAGGGCTTCAGAAATGGCTCCCCAGGATGAATCGTTCACAGAACGAGAATGTAGCCGCTTCCATCTATGATTCACTGGAGGAACTGAGAAGAGCGGGAAAAACTGAAAATATGCTCAAGAATGCATATATCAAGTTTATGTGCTGGCTTTATTACAAATTTGAGCGGATCGTGAATCAGCTCGGACAGCAAAATGTTCCCAAGATCCTCTATGTTGGTTCGATCAGTAATTATGAACTTCTGCTGATTTCTGTTCTTTCAAATGCAGGATGTGATGTGGTCCTTGCAGAACCGATGGGAGATGAAGCGTATCTGAAACTTGATCCGCAGTCTCAGAAATCTACTTTATATACAGGAGAAAACGTCGGAGGATTCCCGGCGGATTTTTCACTTAAGAAACTGAGAGCAGAGGTTGAGAAGGCAGAGGAGAATCAGAAGTTGTTTGGTTCAAAGGATGGGCTTATCAACTGCACAAATGCCTGGATCGAAGGAAGTGGACTGGCAGATATCCTCAAAGCACCGGAGCAGCGCGGCGACAGGGAGGATCTTTTTTATAATTGTTATCTGCGGATAGGTGGTGTGGAGGATAAACTTACTTATGCAAATGATCTGTACCAGTTTTATCTGGAACTGAAGAATCAGAAGCGGCAGACAGTGATCGTGAATGGCAGCATTCCAAACCCGACAACAGATGAGATCATGAAGATCCGCAGAAACCACTATACAGGAGTGGAGCAGATGATCGCGGATCTGCAGATGAATATACAATATCCGGTGAGCCCGGTTCTGCAGGCAGTACTCTGCAGGGCTTTTGCAGAAGTGATGAAGCTGGAAGCAGGAGAGCTGGAGATCAATCTTAACAGACTGATGAATAAGGGTGTGTATCTTTTGTGTTGGATCCGGAGATATCAGAACCAGATTTTTAAGAACTGGAAGAAAAACGACACAGGTTGTTTTATCCATCTGGGCGCATGTCAGAATGTAAATGAAGTTCTTTTTATGAAATTTCTGGCGAGAGTGCCGGTGGATGTCCTGATTCTGTGTCCGGACCGGAATGAACACTGCATGCTTGAAGATACTCTTTTATATGAGATAAATTATGAGACTTCAATGAAATTGGATCAGTTTCCGGAGCAAAACGCACAGCTTCATATAGGAACTGCCGCGTATCATGCAGAACGGGAACTGGATACACTGATGTACAATGACTCTGTGATATTCCGGGATCAGCAGTTTACGAAAGCCAATACGATCTCGCTGCAGACTATGGACAGGGAGATCAAGCTTCTCTGGAATACGGAGATGAAATACAGACCAAATTTCAGTACGTCTGACGGAACCGTGAACATGCCGGTGATTTTTTCAAAAATATCCGGCGTGAAGGACAGGAAAACAGAGGGTTACTGGATCTCGATCAAACAGTTGATGACACCGGAAACGGTGGTGATCGATCATCCTCCGTTTCTGACTTCCACATCACCGAATCCGATTAAAATGTACGCGGCGGAATTTTTCCGAAACGGGAAACTGCAGCGCAGGAAGATCCGGAATCATCCGGCATATCCGTATGGATTTCTCCGGGAAGAGATGCAGGAGTACATCCTGGACAAGCTGGAGGCGTTGATCGAGCAGCGGCTGATCCGGGGAACATTTGAGAATGGAACAGAATATACGATCATATCTGTCGCACTGAACCTGCCGAAACAGGTCACGCGGCTGATACAGAATTTTGATTTTACGAAGAAGAATCCGAAACTGATCTACATCAATGCTTCAGAAGTACTGATCACTTTGGAGGATTCTGTCTATGCAGCATTTTTGAACCTGCTGGGATTTGATGTGCTTTTCTTTGTTCCGACAGGCTACAATATGGATAACCATTTTAACCAGAGATTAATGGAAGAACATCAGACAGGAGATTTTATGTATGATCTGCAGGTTCCTGACTGGAATACGATTCCATTAACAGCACACACGTCATGGCGTGACAGACTATTCAGGAAAGGATAAAGTGTTATGGGAATTGATTTCAGCAAGGTAACGCCACCGGCATCACCCGTGGAATCTGCACCGGCAGCCAGCACTGAGATTGAGACAGTGCAGCCATATGATATCATGGCAGACCGTCAGCAAATGAATGAAACACTGACGAATTCCGAGGAGGTCGACGCACTTGTAAGCACGATCGAGGTCAATAATCTCGAAACGATCGTTTCTTTCGGTGCAGAGGCGGCAGAGGAGATTGCAAAAGCATCGGATGTTGTTCTGAACAGCATGAGTATGAGCCAGCTGGATGAGTCCAGTGAGATGCTTGAATCGCTGTCCAAGATCATGTCAAAGTTTGATCCGAGTGAACTTCAGGAAAACAAAGGCCTGTTTAACAAGCTGTTTGGAAATATGAAGAAACAGCTCGAAAAGATCCTCGACAAATATCATACAATGGGAGAGGAAGTAGACAAGATCTATGTGCAGCTCCGTGAGTATGAGGGCGAGATCAAGCAGTCCAACCGTAAGCTGGAGCAGATGTTTGATGCAAATGTCGATTATTACCATCAGCTTGTCAAATACATTCTTGCCGGTGAGCAGGGCTGCCGTGAACTGGAAGCTTACATTGCACAGCGCCAGGCAGATTTTGAGGCGACAGGAGATAACTCCATTCAGCTTGAACTGGCAGGACTGAACAATGCACTTATGATGCTGGAACAGCGTACACAGGATCTTCGCGTTGCTGAGAATATTGCGATCCAGTCCATTCCGATGATCAAGACAATGGCATACAGCAATATGAACCTTGTCAGAAAGATCAATTCAGCGTTTATCGTTACGCTTCCAGTCTTTAAGCAGGGGCTTGCCCAGGCAGTCATGCTCAAACGCCAGAAGATCCAGGCAGAGGCACTGTCAGAACTTGACAAGAAGACAAATGAAATGTTGATCAAAAATGCCAGGAATACAGTTGAGCAGTCCAAGATGACAGCGAGACTTGCAAGTGGAAGTTCCGTCAAGATCGAAACGCTGGAAACAACGTGGAGAACGATCGTCAATGGTATCGAGGAAACGCAGAACATTCAGAAGGAAGCAAGAAAACAGCGTATCGACGATGCGGCCCGCCTTGAGAATATCAAACAGGAATTTCTCAAAACTTATGGTGGTGCAGGCAAATAAAACATGTTAAAATTTCTCAAAAGAGGAAATCATAAAGGAGGAAACAGCTATGCCAATCAATTTATCAAAAGGACAGAAAGTAGATCTTACAAAGGGAAATCCGGGCTTAAAGAACATCATGGTAGGACTTGGCTGGGATGTAAATGCTTTTGACACAGGTGCAGATTTTGACCTTGATGCAGCAGCATTTATGCTTGGTTCCAATGGTAAATGCCCGACGGACAAAGAATTCATCTTCTATGGAAATCTTGAACATCCGTCAGCTTCCGTAAAGCATATGGGAGATAACCGTACAGGTGAGGGAGAAAGTAGTAATTAAGAACTGGAAGTTGTTCTTGCCGATGTTCCGTCAAATGTTGAGAGAATTGCTTTTACAGTAACGATCTATGAGGCAGAGGCAAGAAGACAGAACTTCGGCCAGGTTTCCAATGCATATATCAGAATCGTGGACAAAGATACAAACCAGGAACTGATCCGTTATGATCTGGGAGAGGACTTCTCCATCGAAACAGCTATTGTTGTTGGAGAACTTTACAAACACAACGGCGAATGGAAATTCAATGCGATCGGCAGTGGATTCCAGGGCGGTCTGGCAGCACTCTGCGGACATTACGGAATCGAAGTTGCATAATTTTTTTGCATCAAAAACAACGTTACACATTAACTGACTGGCGAATGCCGGGAGGAGATAGAATATGTCGATTAGTTTGCAAAAAGGACAGAAAGTCAGTCTCAGCAAAGAGAGCAAGGGACTTTCAAACGTACTCGTAGGACTTGGATGGGATGCAGTGGAGCAGAGATCAGGGCTGTTCGGACTTTTTAAGGCGGCAGATATTGACTGTGATGCGACTGCTATCCTGCTGAAAAATGGTAAATTTGTGGATAAGACAGATGTTGTTTATTTCGGAAATCTTGTGCACAAATCAGGCACTGTCCGTCATATGGGAGATAACCTGACTGGCGAGGGAGAAGGCGATGATGAGCAGATCCTCATTGAACTTTCCAGGGTGCCGCAGGAATATGACAAGATTGTGATCGTTGTAAATATCTATTCAGCAGTCCAGAGAAAACAGCATTTTGGAATGATCAAAAATGCATTTATCAGAATTGTAGATGGAAGTACCAATCGCGAGATGTGTAAATATGACCTTACCGAGAGCTATTCCGGTATGACCGCAATGATTTTTGGAGAGATCTACAGACATAATGGCGAATGGAAATTCGGAGCTATCGGTCAGGGTACAAAGGACACATCGATCGGCGATCTTTGCAGACGGTATGTATGATGATGTGAAGAGTTTGGGAAGAGAAACTTTTGCAGTTTCTCTTCCTGCTTCATTATCAGAATATATATAAATTTATTTTAAGAGAGGAATTCACCAAAATGAGTGAAAAACTAAACAGGAAAGCTCTTGAACAGGGCTTGACGGAGGAGCAGGCGGCGCAGAGCAAACAGCAGTATGGAACCAACGCACTTGCCAAGAAAGAAACAGAGTCACTCTGGTCTATGTTCATCGGTGCTTTTGACGATATCTGGATCAAGGTTCTCTGTCTTGCACTGGCGCTTAAGGTTGTGCTTGCGATCCTTGGCGTGATCGTTCCGGCACTGGGCGGCGACAATGACGTTATTGAGATCATCAGTATCATACTTGCAATTGCACTTGCAACAGGATTCAGTACCTTATCTGAATACAGAAATACATCAAGAAGTGAGGCTTTGCAGGAAGAATACAACAAAACCTATGCAAAAGTATTCAGAAACGGCAAACTTGTCAAAGTGCTGACAAGTGACATCGTCAAAGGTGATACGATTCTGATCCAGGCAGGTGATAAAGTCCCGGTTGACGGACTTGTTTTCAAAGGCAATGTGAAAGTATCTCAGGCAGCTCTGAACGGAGAATCCCGTGATGAGTCCAAGTCCGCAGCAGATACTATGGAAGAAGCAGAATCTACAGATTATTCTTCTGCACATAAAGTATTTATGGGATCAGTCGTTACCAGCGGCGAGGCATATATGGTAGCAACCGTGATCGGTGATGCATCCGAACTTGGTAAGATCAACAAAGCCCTTACCGATGAAAACGAGGAAGAAGAGCGTAAAGATACTTCCAGCCTCAAACTTGAAGTTGTTGCCGGTGGGATCGGTAAACTTGGTGTTTCCGCAGCAGCGATCGCAGGTGTCCTGCAGGTTGTTCTTTCTATCATGCGTGCAGATGAAGCAATCACGCCAGTATTTGTGATCCTTCTGATCGCAGAGGCTGTTATGCTGATGGCCTCCATCGTTATCATGGCAGTACCGGAAGGTCTTCCGATGATGAACAGCCTGGTTCAGTCCATGAACACAGAATCTATGTATAAGAAAAACATCCTTGTAAGCCATAAGGCAGCTTTTTCTGATTCTGCTTACATGAACCTTCTGTTCAGTGATAAGACAGGAACCATTACCGAGGGAAATCTTTCACTGGTAGAGTTTGTCCTTGGAGACGGAAGAATCGTTGACCATGTCTCACATAATGATTTTCTGGAAGCGATCACTCTGAATAACCTTGCAAAAATCTCTGAAGGTAAAGCGATCGGAAGTAACAACATGGACCGTGCACTTCTGACCTATGCTATTTCGAAGGGTGCTCCGGATAAAGTTGATGCGTCCAAAGTAAAAGAGATCAGCGGATTTGATTCCGAGAAGAAATGTGCAACCGTAGAACTGAATGATGGCACTGTTTACTGGAAAGGTGCAACAGAGAACATCATCAATGACGTAACACATTATATGACAGAAGATGGCAGCATCGCAGAATTTACATCTGCAGAGAAAGCCAAAGTAGAAGAGCAGATGGTCGCACAGGCGAAGAGAACTATGAAACTTCTCTCCGTAGTGAAGATCATCGGTTCCCAGAAGATCCTTCTTGCAGTCCTTTCTCTGCGAGATAACGTAAGAAAAGATGCGATCGAAACAGTTGAAGTCCTGAACCGTGCCGGAATCCAGGTAGTCATGGTTACCGGTGATGCCGAAGAGACCGCCGTTGCGATCGCAAAAGAAGCCGGAATCCTCAAAGATGAAAAGACAGAAGTTGTTCTTACTCATGATGAACTGGAACAGCTTTCTGATGATGAGCTTAAGAAAAAACTTCCGAATCTTCGTGTTGTCAGCCGTGCGAAACCTCTGGACAAGAAACGCCTTGTCACAGTTGCACAGCAGCTTGATGATGTCTGTGGTATGACCGGAGACGGTGTCAATGATGCACCTGCTCTGAAACAGGCGGATATCGGATTTGCAATGGGAGATGGAACCGCAGTTGCACAGGAAGCAGGCGATGTTGTCATCCTGAATAACAGTTTGACTTCTATCAAAGACTGTGTACTGAACAGTAGAACGATGGCAAAATCCGTCGGCAAATTCCTGATCTTCCAGTTAACTGTAAATATCAGTACCCTGTTGATGAACATTCTGGCACCGATCCTTGGCTGGACAGAGCCATTCTCTATCGTACAGATCCTGTGGATCAACCTGATCATGGATACACTGGCAGCTATGGCATTCGGCGGTGAGCCGATCCTGAACCGTTACATGAACGAGCAGCCGGCAAAGAGAAGCGACAATATCCTGACAGGATATATCAAGTCCGCAATTGGTGTAAGTTCAATATTTATCACTCTGGGATCTATCCTGATCCTGGAAAATGTCGGCGGAATCACAACAGCAGTTATGCCGGCAGGATGTTCAAATCCGGATCTGTATGAGAAGACCTTTATGTTTGCATTCTTTATTTATGCGATTATCTTTAACAGTCTGAATACCAGATCTGAGAGATTTAACCTGTTTGAGCATATTGGAGAAAATAAGAGATTTATCCTTGTAATGGGTGCGATCTTTGTTCTTCAGACAGTCCTGATCCAGATCGGTGGAGAAGTCTTCAGCACAACTCCTCTGACACTGAAAGCACTGCTTGTTTCCATGGTTCTTGGAGTACTGATCATCCCTGTGGATATGGTACGAAAAGCGATCATGAGATCTAACAAATAAAAAGAGCTGATTTTGAAATATCCCCTGCTAAAGTGGCAGGGGATATTTTTTTAATCGATTGCAACGCGGATACCGCCGCTGCGTTCAGAAGGCTGAATGATAACAGTTACCGGAATTCCGCCATGCCATTCAAAGGAATAAGATTCGCCAGAAGCCTGTCCGATAAAGGTTTTCCAGTTGACATCTGTTGTGATGCGCGGGTCGCAGGCGCCATTGCCCATCCAGCAGATCACAGCATCCGGATCGACAGAGATCGTATTGTGGGACTGTACATTGCTGAGTGCGATCGGGTTTCCGTCAGTGATGACCGCCACATAAGCTTCGCTTCCAGTTCCGGTAAGTGTGGTGGTAGCAAGACCTTTCTGGGACAAAACGCCGACACCGATGAAGCGGACGCTGTATTTGCAGTCCTGTGTAAATGCAAGCAGGTTTTCGGATTCGACAGAGATCGTTTCGCCCGGTTCCAGTTTATAGACCAGAACATGCTGTGCGCTTTCTGCGTAATAGGTTTCGGATGGACCGTTCATGGTGACTTTGGTAAGAGGAATGTTTTCACCGGTGACGCGGCGCATCAGGGAGCCGAGTGCTGCCTGGGCGAGACTTTTCTGCGGTCCGAGAAGGACTTTTTCGAAGCGGTAATTAGTGTTGCCGCTGCAGTCGCCTGCGATAAAAGCACCGGTCTTGGTGAAGATAACGTCGTTGCCTGTAGTAGTGACTTTGAGTGTCAGTTCGTTTATGGTTTCAAATTTGATCATAAGAGTATCCTCCCGTTAGTTTGTCTCAACGCCGTATAACTGGCAGAGCCCCGCCAGATCTCTGGCGACACCATTTCCGATGGCGTTGAATTTCCATTCTGTATTATGTAAGTAAATCTCTCCGAGCATCATGGATGTGACATTGTCATAATAATCGGTCAGCATGAAACTGTAGATCTCCTGACCGGAATCCGGATCGAGAAGCCGGATATAGGCATCTTTGACCATGCTGAAATTTAGGTGCCGCTCCAGTGCCTCGTTGATCGTAAGGACAAAAACGAGCTTCCGCTTGGGAGTATTCAGATTGAATAAATCAATATCGGCATATTCACGGTCTGCCCCGGAGCCGTTTACGTGAAGGAAGACACTTCCGTCGGGGCTCACTAACTGTCCGTAGAAAA
>OBLO01003238.1_pt1 | contig 11821 bp, 9 predicted proteins | sample 1519401 | NCBI WGS metagenome assembly OBLO01 (sample SAMEA2602897, study PRJEB22501) | metagenome | reverse complement strand
AAGCGGATGCCGGTCGATGCAGTCAAGCAGGTCAAAGCTGTTCAGCAGATTCTCAATCTCCTGATTGGTGGCATTCGGATTGGCCGACAAGCACTCGTTTTTCACACTGTCCGAAAAAAGCTGATGGTTGACATCCTGCATCACCATACCGAACTGCTTGGTTCTTGCACTGCGGGATAGCTTCCCGCCGCGGAAAATCACTTCTCCGCTGGCAGTCGGTAAAAGACCGCAGAGGCTGCTGCATAAGGTGGATTTTCCGCTTCCGTTTCTTCCTACGATCCCGATGATGTCTCCGTCATTGGCGGAAAGAGAAAGATCGTTGAGAATTAGCCGCTTTTTTCGTTGCACGGAAATATGATGCACCGCAAGAGAGGCATTCGGCTGCATAAACGTGTGCTCGGGGATTTTTATTTCCTCGGAGCGGATGCTTCTCAGACCCATGGCGCTCCGTTCGCTTTCGGGAAGGACGGCAAATTCCGCTGCCGTGAATTCTCTTTCAATCCGCCCGGCTTTCAGGTAAACGATCCGGTCGGCAAGCCCGGACAGATAGGACAGCCGGTGTTCGGCAATCAGCACGGTATGGCCACCCTTTTTAACGATCTCAAGAATTCTGCGCAGCTTTCCCATTGCCTCGTAATCCAAATTTGCAGACGGTTCATCGAGAACATAAACCTGCGGATTCATGGCATATACCGAGGCGAAAGCGAGCAGCTGCTTCTCTCCGCCGGACATGGAGAAAACGCTTCTGTCTGCCAGGGTTTCAATTCCCAGATCGGATATGGTTTTTGCTACTCTTTTGTGCATGGAATCCCGGTCTGCGCCGATATTTTCCAGCCCAAAGGCAATCTCGGCAGAGGAATCGGTGTTGAAAAACTGTGTTTTCGGGTTCTGGAAAACCGAACCGACCGATTCGGCGATTTTGTACATGGGCGAATCGGAAATTTTCATGCCCTCGACCGTAACAGTACCATCAACCTTAACATCCTTGACAAAGTGAGGAATCAGCCCATTTACAAGGCGTGTCAGCGTCGTTTTGCCGCAGCCGCTCTCTCCGCATAGGAGAACAAACTCCCCATCGTTTACTGTCAGATTGATGTTATCCAGAATTCTGTTGCCCTGTATTGTGGCGCTTACATTTTGAAATTGGATCATAGCCGATACCCCATCCATATAGTTGTGGCCGTGCAAAGCGTTGCCAGCGCCATGATGAGCCAATCGGAAATGGTGATACGGAGCCGGATATAGCTCGTCTTTTTGCAGGGGTTTTCGATGCCTCTTACGACAGCTGCCGCAGCAATTTCGTCCGAAGTGTTGACCGCCGACATCATGATTGGTACGACCGTGGATTCCAGCATTTCGGTCAGGGGAATGTTTTGCAGCTTTGCCGCCGCCCGGATATGCCCGAACTCCTCCTTGATTGCCGGGAAATACCGGAGCGTGGTGGAGATGGCGGTGATAAAGCTCTGCGGCAGATGCAAAGCCCGCATGGCGACAACCATTTTTTGCATAGAAGCGTTACGCACCAGCAAAATTCCAGCTAAAATGCAAGGCATCATACGCAGTGTGTAGTTGATCAGCACGGGGAAAACCATGTTGACAAAGTGGGGGCACAGCGGGAAGAAATATTTTAGCAGCAGGCGAAAAACAACAATCAGCAATGCACCCTTCCATACGGCCGAATACTGCCGATATAGCAGAAGAAACAATAAAAACATGCTGGATAATGCGATGCCCTGCCATGTGTATTTTTCACAGAACATGCCGACATTTGCGAGCAGCAGCAACCAAATACCGACTCTCGGATCAAGGACGCTGATTCGTCTTGTCATACAATTCCCGCCTTGCGGAAGTGTTTGCGAAACAGCCCCTTTGAAATCAACGCTCCGATTGCACCGCCGACAATCGGGGAAATGCACAGGGCAATCAGCATCGGTACGGATATCAGCCCGGAAAGCGACTCAACATATTCGGCGGACATTCCGTTTTGCTGGATCTGTGTTAAAAAGCTGTCCTTGTATACCCAGATGGCAAGAGGAGAGCCGAGCATGCCGTAGCAAAAGAGAATAAACGAAATCGCCATATGAATGAAACGGTTATCGTATTTCGTGATTGCCCGATATGCCTCTGACAGAATGCAGGCGACGGCGAAGGTGATGAGCAGCAGCACGGTAAACTGCCCTGTCACAAAGTAGAGAACGGCGGTGATCAGACCCATGATGAGAATGGCTCCGGGCTTTTGCACCTTTGATCCCATCAGCATGAACGGAATGCCGGTGAGAACTCCGGCAACGCCCGGAAGCAGCAGCCAGAGCACCGGCACAAATCCGGTGATCATTGCCGCGAGGTTCAGTATAAAATACAGGGCGGAAAAAATTCCGATGGTGATCAGATCTCTGCCTTTGAGCTTTTTTGTTTCATTCATAGTGATTTCTCCTTTATTCTGCAAGGTTCCAACCTTCCGCCTTTTTTCGGATGTCGATAAATTCTTTGTATTTTCCGGGAATGGCCACCAGCTCGTCATGCGTGCCCTGCTGGACGATCTCACCGTGATCGACAACAAAAATTTGGTCGGCATGGCGCACAGTTTTCAGCCGGTGGGCGATCATGATGACCGTCTTGTCATGGGTCAGCTCCGAGACAGCCTCCATCAACTCCTTCTCGTTCTCGGGGTCCACGTTGGCGGTGGCCTCGTCCAGAATGATGATGGGCGCGTCCTTCATGATGGCCCGGGCGATGGAAATGCGCTGGCGCTCACCGCCGGAGAGGGTCGCGCCGCCCTCGCCGATAACAGTGTCAAAGCCGTCCGGCAGTGCCATGATAAAGTCGTAGCAGCGGGCTTTTTTCGCGGCGGCCTGCACCTCCTCCATGGAGGCATCGGGCTTTCCAAAGCGGATATTGTTGGCAATGGTGTCCGAGAACAGATAGACCCGCTGGAACACGAAGGAGAAATTGCGGATGAGACTGTCATAGCTGTATTCCCGCACATCCCGTCCGCCGAGGCGCACGCTGCCTGACTGCACATCCCAGAACCGCGCCATGAGATTGCACAGCGTGGTCTTGCCGCTGCCAGAGGGACCGACGATGGCGACAGTCGTTTTCTCCGGAATGGTCAGGGATACATCGTGCAGAATGGACTTGCTGTCGTAGGAGAAATCTACATGGTGAAGTTCAATGTCCTCCCGCTCCGGCGTCAGGTTTTCGCCATCGATGTCCATGGGTTCTACGCGCAGAATCGTGTTTGCCTTATCTACGCCGATGTCGATGGAGCGGAACAGAGCCGAAAAGCTCCCGGCAGAATCCAGCTGCTCAAAGAGGATGAAGGAGCAGATCAGCATCAAAAGGCAGTTTGTCAGCTCCATCGTTCCGCCGAAGTAAAAGACGATGGCGGCCGCGCAGACGGCGACACCGGTGAGCTTGTTGACAACAAACTGCGCCAGCATATAAAGTACCGACGGGATCTCCATGGCAAAGGACGCCCTGCGGGCTTCCTCCACAGCGCCGTGTACCTGCGTTGCGGAATCGTGGGTCAGGTCGAAATTCTTGACCTCGGCGATGCCCTGCACATATTCCAGAACTTTGGACACAAGGCGTTCGTCGGCGCTGAACTTGCGCTGGGCAAGATTTTGCTCCGCCCGCTGCATTGCGGCGTTGACGGCGAAGAACAGCACCAGTCCCGCCAGCGTAATAAGCCCCATACGCCAGTCAAAGAGGAACATCATCACCGCGATGATGCCGGAGGTCAGAAAGCCGCGGGTCGTGACCATTACCACGCGGGTAGCCACATTCGCCATGTTTTCCATGGTGTTGGTGGTGACGGAGGTCACCTCGCCCAGGCTATTGTCATTGAACCAGCCCATAGGCAGGTAGCGCAGGTGCTCGGCGATTTCGATGCGTTTGTTGGCGCAGGCGCGGTAGCCCGCACGGGTCTGGAGCATGGTAGCCTTCATGTTGATGGCGATAGTCACGATCAGAGAAACCACGATGATGCCAAGGCTTATCCATAAAGTCGCCATGGTGACATTCTTTTCCAGCAGCGCCTGAATGACGATGGCGGCTGCCGGAATACGCATAGCGGAGCAGATGGCGCTGACCACGCCCAGCCAGATGGATGCCATAAACAGCCTGCGGTTGTCCACCCCGCAGAAGGCGAAGAACTTTTTCAGTGTCTGGAGCATTACGCCACCTCCCCATCGTCTTTGACGCTGATGTGGGCTTCCCACATGGCTTGATAAAGCGGGCAGGACGCAAGAAGCTCCGCCTGTGTGCCGGCGGCTTCTATCTTGCCGTGATTCACAACGATGATCTGGTCGGCGTCGGCGATGGTGGACAGCCGGTGGGCAATGACCAGCAGCGTCTTGCCCCGCACCAGCCTTGCCAGTGCCGACTGGATGACCGCCTCGTTTTCCGGGTCAGTGTAGGAGGTTGCCTCGTCGAGAATGACGATGGGCGCGTCCTTCAGCACGGCCCGGGCAATGGAGATGCGCTGCCGCTCACCGCCGGACAGATGCCCGCCGGATGCGCCGCACACGGTCTGATAGCCGTTTTCAAGCCCCATGATGAACTCGTGGCAGCCGCATTTCTTCGCGGCGTCAATGACCTCCGCATCGGTCGCGCCCTTTCTGCCCATGCGGATATTGTCCATGACAGAAAGGTCAAAGAGGTAGTTGTCCTGGGATACATAGGCGATGCGCTTTGTGCACTCCGCCAGCGGCAGCGTGCGAATGTCCACGCCGCCCAGTTCGATAGAGCCGTCCTTCACGTCCCAAAGGGAGGCGATAAGCCGGGCGATGGTGGACTTTCCGCTGCCGGAGGGGCCTACAAGGGCATTGACCGTCCCCGGGGCAATGTGCAGATCGATTCCGTGCAGTACCTCCTTGTCGTGATAGGCAAAGCGGACATCCTTCAGTTGGATGGCGTTATCGGCCGGCAGCTTTTCTGCGCTTTCCGGGCGATGCATATCCTCACCGGACAGCACCTCCGCCACCTCGCCGACGATGGTCGTTACCTGGGCGATGTCGTCTGTGTAGGAAAAGGCGGTGATCAGCGGCTGCATAACGCCGAAGGACAGAACGATAACCGTCAGGAACGTCTCTGCCGACAGAGTGCCATGCATATAAAGAACGCAGCCCACCGGTAAAATGCCCAGCAGCGTAGAGGGAAATATCGCCATGCCCGCCACCTGCCCGAAGAGGCTGCCCCGCATCCAGTCGATGAAGCAGTCTGCCCCTTCCTTTGCGGCGGAGACAAACTTTGCGTAGCTGGTTTTGGACTGACCGAAGGCCTTGATGACCTCAATGCCGCTGATGTATTCCACAGCCGTGTCGTTCAGCGCCTTTGTCGCGGTGACCGTGCGCTGAAACTTCTCGTGATAGCCGCTGAACATGGACATAAAGCAGATAATGCCCAGAGGTACGACGATCAGCATGGAAAGCCCCATGCGCCAGTCCTCGATAAACAGCAGCACCAGCACCGCCAAGGCACCGACGATATTGGCAGTCATCTCCGGCAGCAAGTGGGCAAGAGTGGTTTCAATGGAGTCCACCCGCTCCACGATAATGTTCTTATAGGAGCCGGAGGAACGGTCCAGCACCGTGCCCAAAGGCAGCGTGGCCAGCTTATCGAGAAGCCGGGCGCGGGTATTGGCCAGCACATGGAACGTCGCATGGTGGGAAAGCGAGGTGGACACGCTGTGCAGCAAATAGCGCAGCACCCAGAAGCCCGCCATCCACGCGCAGAGCGTCAGGCATTGCGTCAGCTCCGCCGTGCCGCCGACCAGTGCGGTAATGATCTGAATGATGATGAAGTACGGAATAAGCGAGCAGGCGACGCCCAGCAGCGCCGCAAGGACACTCAGGGCGTATTCTCCGTACCGCCCCTTTGCCAGATCTACCAGCCACGAGGCGGCAGAGCGTTTTTGCTTCGTGTTCTGATTCATGGGTAATTCCTCCAAGGCAGATCAGGCAGCCAGATGCTTCTTCACGATGCCCTTGCCGATAGCTGCTCCGATGAATGCCGCCACGATCACACCGGCCACCAGCGCCACAGACACCCAGGACTGCAGCATCTGGGATGCGGCAAGAATGGCGTCCTGACGGCCATCAGTGACCATCTGATCCGCCATAGCCTTGGCAGCGATGGCGTAGGGAATGATAGTGCTGCCGAATGCGGCCAGCACCTGATTGATGACGTAACTGACGGTCAGAGCCTTCGCATTGCCGTAGCCCATCTTCCACAGCAGCAGTTCAGCAATGACGCCGGAGAGAATAAAGAGGATGATGTACGGCAGATATCCGCCCATAATGGCGCGGACAATGCTGTAAACCAGGATCGCACCGGGCTTTTTCACCTTCGTGCCGATGATGAAATAGACGATGCCCTCCAGCAGGGCGAAAAACACCGGCATCAGAATGATGGTAATGGGCGTTGCGTACAGGACGGAGCTGGCGAAGAAAATGACCACATTGATCAGAGCCAGCAGGACAACGGTGATGATGTCCTTGATTTTCAGCTTATTGGTGGTTGCATTGCTCATGGGAAAGACTCCTTTTTGAATGAAATATGGTTGAACGTCGCGGGTAATCCAAAGACGGCGGTCACAGGATAAGGCCGGCAACGACCGATGCTGCCAGCAGGACACAGAACACAACATCCCACGCAGAAAACCGAAGCGACAGATAGTTGCTTTTGCGGCGGGTTAAGTCGATGCCCCGTGTTTCGGCGGAGGCAGACAGCGTCTCGGCGATGCGGATAACGCGCAAAGCCATCGGCACGGTCAGTATTTCGATATAGGATGGCAGCGCACGCAGCTTTTGCCATGGCGTCACAAACGCGCCCCGCGTCCGGATGGACTGCCGCAGTAGCTTCATGTCTCCCGACAGAACGGGGAAGAAGCGGAAGATTACAGCGACGATCATAATGAGCCGTTCCGGCAGGTGCAGATTACGCAGCGCCGCCAGGGTGCGGCTGGCTTCATTCCGCCCAATCAGCGTCCGCATGGAAATGCCAACGGCAATGATACGCGGGAATAGCACTAACATAAAGGAAAACACCGTGCCCGGCAGCAGAGCGTTTGCCGCCCACAGCACCCCAAAGCTCATCCCGCCTGCCAGCGCCGTTCCGAACCAGCCGTCCGCTGCGGTCAGCAGGATCAGTGCCGCATATGCGGCATAAACTAAGTGGTTGCTGGATGTGGAGATCACGACCAACAGGGCCAGCCAGTAAAGCAGCTTCGTTGCCGGGTGGAATCGCTGCTTATGCTGTTTTTTCGCAGGAGCATCGGAAGGATGGAAGCGCTCCATATATTGCCGTACCGCTTGCAAATCTCGTTCCGAATGAACGGGTAATTCTATTTCTGCATGCCCATCCGACAGCCCAATGCAGCGGTCACACGCACCTGCAATTAGCTCAGGGTCGTGGGTGATGATGAGAACAGTCTTTTCCTTCCGCATCTCCCGGATCAGCGCCGCGCACCGCTCCAGACTTTCCGCATCCTGTCCTGCTGTCGGCTCGTCCAGTATGACGATTGGCTTGTCGGATAGATACGCCATCATCAGCGTCAAACGCTGCATCTGCCCGCCGGAGAGGGAAAAGGGATGCCGGTCGCGGCAGTCCCATAGATCCATACTTTTCAGCAGCGCTTCCGTTTTTGCTTCAAACTCCGGTGTCACCGCATGGTCGTATTGCAGTTCGTGCAGGACGGAGCCTGTGAAGAACTGGAACTCCGCCTCCTGTAGGATGAACAGCACTTGCTTTTGCAGCTGCTTTGGATTTTGCGGCTTTCCGAAAAGCATTATCCTGCCGCCGGAGGGGCGGTAAAGCCCTGCAATCAGCTTGCCGATGGTCGTTTTGCCGCAGCCGTTTGCGCCCACAAGGCCGACGATCTCATGCTCACGGACGGAAAAGCTGACACCAGAGAGGGTATCTCCGGCCTTCCTGCCGTATGTATAGCGGACATCTGAGACGGCAAGCGCCGTCGGCGCAGTTTTCGGCAGCGGCTCTTTCTCCGGCACGGTGATCTCCGCAAGGTCGAGCGTGCGCAGAGAAAGTGTTTGTCTCTGCTCCACTGAGAACGCCTTTGTCTCTGCGGCAGTGTATTTTCCTTTGATCTCGCCGTCTGCCATGACCCAAAATTCGTCGGCAATGTCGGCAAGATAGTAGAGTCGGTGCTCGCTGAGCAGCAGCGTTTTGCCCTGCTTTTTCAGGGCAAGCAGAATCTCTTTTAACTGCTGCGTGGCTGCAAAGTCCAGATTGGCCGTGGGCTCGTCCAGCAGAAAAATATCTGTGTCCATTGCCCACGCGGACAAGATGGAGATGAGCTGCCGTTCGCCGCTGGACAACTCGTAGACATTGCGATCCTTCAGCCGCTCCAGATGAAAGATCCGGAAGGCCTCCTCCACCCGCTGGCGGATTTTATCTTGCGGCAGACCGTGATTTTCAAGACCGAAGGCCACTTCATTGGAACTGTTCACGGTAAAAAACTGACTTCGCGGATCCTGAAATACCGATGCTGCCAGCTCGCCAATCTCGCCGATACGCAGCCCGGCGGTGTCCTGCCCGTTCAGGCGGCAAAAGCCCTTCAGCTCTCCCTCGTAAAATTGTGAGATTAGTCCGTTGATGCACCGCATCAGCGTAGATTTTCCGCATCCGCTGCCTCCGCAGAGCACCACGCAGCGTCCCGCTGGGATGCCGCCGCCGACCTGTCGGAGGATGGGCAGCTTTGCCTCCGCATATTGGAATTCAAATTCAAACTCTATCATCGCAAACTCTTTTCTTATTGGTTAGCTGCCTCTAACCGGCGGCCGTAAGAAACGGACGGATGGACCGTCCGAATCAACTTTTCGGATTTATTGCAAGGTATCGCATAGCTGCCGCCAGCCAGCGTTGGTGAAATCAAGGACTGCCTGTAAGCAGGTAAGCATTCTGCCTTCCTCCATATGCTGATCCAGCAGCTGGCGGAAGTACCAGAACTGTGAGCCCATCAAAAGACGAATTGCATCGGCATTTGGCACTTTTCCATAGATATGTGAAAAGAACTCTACCGTTTGTTCCGCTTTTTGATCCATCAGTTCATGCAGCGTGGTTTCCATGGAGCTGCCATCGCTGCGGCAGAAAAATAAAGTGCAGTCGTCATGGTGCTCGGTCAGGAGCCGAAAATATACTTGTTCCTCGGCGTTTATAGCGCGGAGGATATCTTCCGGTTGTGCGCTGCACTTTGCTTTTTCGTATTCTTCCGCGACGGGAGCAAAGAGAACCTGCATCGTCTCAAAAAAATCCTGAAGCAGACTGGCAAACAACGCGTCTTTATTCTTGTATCTTGTGTAGATTGCCCCCGTAGTAACACCGGCTTTTTCGGCGATCTTGTGCAGAGAGGCTTTCTGAAAGCCGTAAGCAAGAAATTCCGAATAAGCAGCCTGAATGATCCCGTCATCCAAGGAATGATCCCTATTGGCCATGTATTGACCTCCCTAAATTACGATAACGGCATGATCGATAACGATGTTATTATAACATCTGTTTCACTGTTTGTCAATGAGAAGTCTGAAATGAAACAACAACAAATCTCGTCTATTTTTGGTTTTTTCTTTCATAAAAACCAACCAAACAGAGGGCTGTCCTCATCCGTTAGATTGTTTTCAGTAAAATGAAAGTATCACAAAAGGTCCCCAAAAGTAAGCATCCCAAACAGCATAAAAATGAGCCATTGTCAGCACCTGAAATAACCGCTACCATTAGTTTGTCCAAGACTAATGAGGTGGCAGAAAGGTGCTAAGAATGGCTCGAATCAAGTATATCAAAGATTTCTACGAACAATTTACCCCTCGATTTCTGTACCGCCCTGGAATTTGAAGGTCATCCGTCCGTCGGCGTGGACGGTTATCGTGTCGATAATGGTGAGCCAGAGCTTTTCGTCAAACTCGGTGAGGGAATCCAATTCCTGCACCTCAAACATAAACGCTCCGATGGCTTCTGCCTGGGCTTCCCGTGCAGCTTTTGTAGTGCGGAGCTGCTCAAGCTGTGCCTTGGCTTTTTCATACCGCTCCACAAACCCATTGTACCGGGCGGCGTATTCTTCCTGGTTCTGTGCCGTTTGCGAGTTCTCGGCAATGCAGCGTTTTGTCAGTTCGGTCACCACATCGATCTCCTCAAGCAGGCTCTCAATTTCTGTATCAATGCCTGTACAGTCTGTCAGGGTGGCTTGCATCAATCGGCAATCCTCAAGGATGTTGTCTTTGCTTTCGATGATAGCGTTAAGGGCGGTCACGAACCGCGCTTTAATGGTTTCCTCGTCCAGATGCGGCGTTTCGCATTTGTGCTCACCCTTGAATTTGCCGTTGCATTGCCAGATGACCCTGCGGTATTTTGAGGTCGAGTTCCAGACTTTCGAGCCAAAGTAGGAGCCGCAGTCCCCGCAGATGATACGGGAAGAAAAAATACTCTTTCCGCTGTACTGGCGACTGATCTGTTTGCGCCGCACAAGCTCCGTCTGAACTTTGTCGAACTCTTCCGTCGTAATGATCGGCTCATGGCTGTTGCGGTAACCGAGGAATTGCTTGTATGGGAGGTTGACCTTTCCATCCGCAAACCGCTTCCGTTGTCCCCAGGTCACGTTCTCCGAAATGGAGCGGCTTTCTTCCTGTGCCAAGCTCGACATGATGGTAACTGACTTTGTCAGAACAAGAGGTACAATATGAAATCGATAGAATTATTCAGCGGAACGGGCGGGCTTAATTACATGTAAAAGCAAAAATCCGACTGCCACAAACAGTCCCATCACCGCCAGATAGTCCAGCAGAAAGCGTACCAGCGGCTCGGTGTAGTCGAAGAACACAAAATGGCTTTTCAGCAGCAGGTAAAGTCCCACATCCCGGCGGATGAAGGCCACGGCTCCGTAGGCGGCAAAGGAATATCCGGCAATTCTGAGTACCCATGTGCATATCTGATTGGGCCGCAGGTGCTTCCGTGCCATGGTCAGTAACATATTCCAGTGCATTCCGAGGTGTAGGCTCATCAGAACAAATCCCCAGAAGGCGCAGAGAATATGCAGTTTTCCGGCCAGTTCATAGCCACCGTGCTTGGGGAGAAACGCAAACACATGGCGGGACAGCACAATGCCGCTGATTATAGAGCCGACCATGCACAGGAAAATCAGCCCTGCCAGTGCCGTCTGAACCATGCGGATGGGCGTGTATTTGCCCTTTCCGACTGCCAACAGCCACTTTCGGTTGAGTATATGGTGTGCCACGAACAGAGCGAACATTCCCATGCCGATCCACTCGTGGGCTGCCTCGCCCACAAGACCGTAGGCCATCAGAAGCAGCATGGACACCGACATGGCCGCATCGATGCTGATTTTCACTTTCATGACTGGTTTCATACTGTCATCCTTTGCTGTGGGAGATCACCCAGTTCAGGTTATCCGGATCGTCAAAGACCACATTAGCGCCGCCGTGGTAGTTGTAGATACCCTTGGCGTTGAAGAAGGCGTTGTCGGGTGTTTCGATACGCAGAACTTTGTCGATGTCGGTATCGCTCCAACCGGCGTTTTCATAGGCGTCGTGGAGATTTTCGTAAGCCGAGCGGGCCTTGGCGCTGCCGTAATACTCGTCGCCCTCGGCCATGTAGATATAGACCGCCACGCCGTTCTCCGCAATGGGCGCATAGTCGCCATCCCACTGAGAAGCGCCGTGAAGATAGGCGGCATACAGGTCGGGCCGCATGGACACCGCACGGGACATGGTTTCGCCGCCCGCGGAGTATCCGGCGGCGTAGACCCGGCTGGTATCCACGGCAAAACTATTGATAAAGTATTCCGTTAGTTCAA
>OBLO01003232.1_pt1 | contig 11851 bp, 8 predicted proteins | sample 1519401 | NCBI WGS metagenome assembly OBLO01 (sample SAMEA2602897, study PRJEB22501) | metagenome | reverse complement strand
AGGACCTGCTGACCAAGGATGCAGTTTTTCCAAAAGGTTATCCGCTATATAAAGGAATCCTCCACCTTCAATGGAGAGCAGTCCTTTATAACCTGACGCTGCCACAGCGTCTACTCCCAGTGCTTTTACGTCCATTTTTTGGAAACCAAGAAGCTGAATGGCATCTGTTACCACATAACAGTTCTTCTTATGGCACTCTTTCACCAGTTTTTCCATATCAATACGATACCCACTGGCTGACTGCACATAGCTTACTACTACGAATCTAGTATGGTCATCCACCTGTTCCAAAAGCTTCTCTGCTGTCAGATCCCATTCTGTTTCCGGATGTACCAGACGTACTTCAACACCTCTTTGTTTCAGGCTGATGGCCGGATACAGCACACATACGTGCTCAATATCCCCAACCACCACATTGTCTCCAGGTTCAAAGGGATAACTCTGCAGTGCAAGTGCCACTGCCTGACAGGTATTTGCCGTAAAGGCAATGCTGTGTCCGTCTCTTGCATTTAAAAGCTCTGCAAGAAGAGTCCTCGTCTCCTCAATCAGCTGGACAGCTGCACCTTTTCCAGAACCTCCCATCTGAGGGATTCCAGGATAAAAATCAGATTTGTCAGCAAAATATTTTCTCGATGCTTCTTCCAGGAAGTATGCACCTCCTGTTTCATAGGCGCTGTCAAAATATGCCCATTTTTCGGTTACGGGAAACTCTTTTCGCAACGCTTCCAGCCAGGAAGGTGTCTGAAATTTTTTATTTTCCATCTTTAAACCAGGCCTCCGATTCTCGTCACTTCCAGGCCCTCTTTTTCCCATTCATCCAGGATACGGTTCATTCCAATGGAATCACTGGCCATATGGCCTGCAATGATCACGTTTCCTTTATTATGCTCACGTACCTTTGCCGCAATGTCCTCCGGCATATGCATCATAATCAGGGTTCCTACTCCATAGTCAAAAAATGTATTATAAACATCAGCTGTACTTGCGGTAACTCCGTTAAACATTACCACTACTTTTCCGGCATAGCTGTCCGGATTTCCCACCCAGATTGCTGGATCCTGTACTGCATTCTGAATTTCTGGAAATTCCTTCAATGCATCACAAACTTCCTGTAATGTGAGAAAAAGCCCTTTCTCTTCCATCAAGCGATTCATACGGTCCTGTACGATCTTCTGTCCAACGAAATCTGCCGGGCTGTGAAGGCCAATGTATGGCATTCCGATGAATTTAGCGAAATCTGCCTGGCGATTCAGATTCTTGGAGTGCATCTTACGGCTCTCCAGGGATGCCCTTTCTTCAATTACTTTCTGTGCCACATTGATCGGAACACCGTTCTCATACATAAGCATCATCTGATCCTTTTTCATCTGATCACCAATATGTACAGCTCTTCCCATGATTCCATGATGCTCTACTACGCAATCATAGCCTTTTTCCTTTGCGGCCATCAGGGTAGCGTTATCCATATCGATTCCGGCAAGAACACGATGGATGTTCTCTCCTGGGCATCCGATTTCTGTATCGACTGTGTCTTCTTCCAGACCAGCAAGTTTTAGTGCGATATCTATCATTTCTCTTGTGTTCATTTTATTACTTCTCCTGTTTACGCCTTTATTGCTTTTACGTTTTAAAGTAGACAAACCTACTAGGTAATATAGCATTTCCTGGTTGCAGTGTCAATAGCAGGCGGTTCCCGAATAATTACCTATTGACATATGTTCATCAAAAAAACATACTCTAATTCCGGAATCTCTCAGTCAATCACATCATTCTGAAATCTTGACAAATGTTCATAAGGTAAGATCAGTCTGCCTCTGAACAAGCCACAGCCATCATTTATCAGACTGTTGTTTATTGCTGAGAACATATTCACATCCAGCTCTGCCAGTTCCAGCTGCAGAAGCTTCATCCCCCGCTCATAGGCCTCGTCGAAATAAATGCATTCCCCTTCCGGAATCACATCTCTTCTTGCCCGCTCATCCTGCTGACGCTTCTCATAGCCCAGATGGTTAGCGGGGCCGATTTCAGCCGTGTCGTCCATCTTCTGGGTGCGGAGCTGTACTTCCATGTAAGATCTGGAGCTATTGTCATAAAAAGTAATGTGCAGGGACTGGTAGCCATATTCACTTGTCCCACAGATGTAATCCCTGTAATAAGGTTTCACTTCGTCATCCAGAAGAGGAGAAGTACTTAGCCTCACTCCATAAGCAGATTCTGCGGTAAACCCTCTTTCCTCCAGGAATCCCGGAAGGATATTGGCAATCTCATAGAGATAGCGAATGGAAATCTGTTCCTGGTCTTCCCCTGGTTTCAGGTGGCATCTTGGCATACAGACCACGATTCGATAGGCAATAAAATCCCGAAAGCAGCTAAGCTTGTTTTTTAGCTCAGAAAGAGGCGGATAGTCTCCCTTTTCCCTGTAATAGTTGTAAATATATTCCACGATATAACCATTAAACTTCTCCTCCGCACGGATCAGGGATTTGATTCTCCCCTTGAAGGTAAAGGCAAGGAATGGGTATTCATGTGCCATATATTTATAAAATTCACGAATTTTCTGGGACTGAGCCGTAAGGAAATCATTGTGTTCCAGCAGCTCCGTGATCTGAAGCAGGAAATTGCTGTGAACAAGGTCAATTTCGTTATGATTCTTCTTCGCCTCTCTGCGCAGATCCTCTGTATATTTCTGTAAAATCTTTAAAACCGTGTCTCCAGAATATAAATAATCGTTTAGTGTAATCATAGCTGTCACCTCACCCCGGAAAAATGTGGATTGGACTCATTTCTCATACACACTTTCCGGGCTTTCTTTCGCTGAAAATATTGCAAACATCTGCATTGCCGTTCAGAGTTTCTTCTTCCCTTGTATAACATTGGATAGTTATACATATTTTAGCAGGCTTTCACGATTTAGCAAGCAAAAGTTATCCGGTAAAAAAGAAAACCGCCGGCCGAGAATGCACTACTCCACAGGTGCAGCCCGGCCAGCGGCTCTTTATTTTATGCAGCAGCTACAACTACAGTTCCATCTGAAATCCCACAAAATCGAGGCTGCCACTGGCTATCTGCAAATAGTGAATTGGCAATTCTGCAAAATCGCCGAATTGGATAATATCCTTAAATACCTGCACATTTCATTTTGCACATTCAGATGATGTCAGGCGTGTTTGAAAAATCATTCCTGCTGTCTTCAGATATTGGTCGCAAAAATTCCGGTCAGATACTGCACGCCAATAGACATTGCTGTAATGGAAACCCAGCAGCAAAATCCCAGAAGTATTGGTTTTCCACCCTTTTTTACAAGATTCACAATGTTTGTATTCAGTCCAATGGCCCCCATTGCCATGGCAATAAAGAATTTTGCCAGCCATTTCATTGCCATTACAAAGCTGTCATTATAGAATGACGCAAACCCGCTTTCCGGCAGAAAACCAACTACAGTTGTGATTAACGCCGCACCGATAAAATAAAGGATAAACCATGGAAAAATCTTCTTAATAGAAAAGTTAGCTGCTCCATTTCCAGCGGTTTTCACCTTCTTTGTTCTGTATAAAGCCAGAACTAATGTAATCGGGATAATTGCCAATGTTCTGGTAAGCTTCACGGTTACTGCTGCAGAAAGAATCCCTGTTGTGTGGTAAAGATTCTCCGCTGTCGCTGCTGTTGCAGTTACAGAAGAAGTGTCATTTACTGCTGTTCCTGCAAACACCGCAAAGCCCTCTGTTCCAAATCCAATAGCATGGCCAAAGGCCGGAAAAACAAGAGCTGCGATCACATTAAACAGGAAGATAACAGAAATTGCCTGTGCTACATCCTCATCATCAGCCTCAATAACCGGAGCCGTTGCTGCAATAGCAGAACCTCCGCAAATAGAAGAACCAACACCGATCAGACAAGCTGTCTTTGGATTTATCTTCATCACTTTCATTAATAAATATGCCACAATAAGAGATGTGGAAATCGTGCAGACAATAACCGGCAGGCTCTTCCCGCCAACCTTTGCGATTGTTCCAAGATTCAGAGAAAATCCCAGAATAATAACTGCCCACTGCAGGATCTTCTTTGACGTAAATTTGATTCCGCCAGCCAGATTTTCTCCAACTGCCAGACCTGGCGCAAAAAATGTGAGCAGCATTCCCATAAGGATAGACAAAACTGGTGCACCGATCAGCTCAAAGGAAAAGCTGCCGATACTCAGCTTGCACAGACAAGTGGCAATCCCTGCAAGTACAACACAAAGCAGGATTCCACATCCGTTTTTTTTGAAAAAACTCATCTTTCTCCTCCGTAATTTTATAATTTTCTTTTAACAATTTTTTATTATAATCTGTGTTTTCCGGTTTGTGAATACTTTTCTTTTCATAGAGAAAAGTTATTACGCTCCCACTTGTCCTCCCTGGAAAATTGTGCTACCATTTTACTATAAAATCCTGTAGGGCAGCACTGCCTGCAGGAGCAAAATCTATTTACAGGAGGTTCCAAAATGAGTGAAGCATTAGAAAATATCAAGACAAGAAGAAGTATCCGTAAGTACAAACCAGATATGGTTCCTCAGGAAATTCTGGACAAAATTATCGAAGCTGGCCTTTATGCTGCAAGTGGAATGGGACAGCAGAATACCATCATTATCCAGGTTACAAACAAGGAGCTTCGTGATAAAATCTCAAAAATGAATCAGGAAATCGGTGGCTGGAAAGAGGGCTTTGATCCATTCTATGGTGCACCAGTCATGCTCATCGTCCTTGCAAAAAAAGACTGGCCAAACCGTGTTTACGATGGCAGTCTTGTAATGGGGAATCTCATGCTTGCTGCACATGACCTTGGCATCGGAAGCTGCTGGATTCACCGTGCCAAACAGGAATTTGAGACAGATTGGGGCAGGGAATTCCTGAAATCTCTTGGAATCGAAGAAGAATACGAAGGAATCGGTCACTGTGCTCTTGGCTACGTAGACGGCGATTATCCCAAAGCACCGACAATTAAGGAAAACCGTGTTTATTATGTAAAATAATCACACACCGCAAAAAGCGGCAGACAGCTCTTCCATAAGCCATCTGCCGCTTTTTATAATCTGTTATCAAATTTTCTCCACAAACTGCTTCACAAAATCCTCATAAGGACAAGGTCTTCCCCAGAAGAATCCCTGTGTATAATCTGGGTGAAGCTGTCTGATCTTTGCCCATTCTTCCCGGTTCTCCACACCTTCAATACAAAGCTTTAGGCCAAGACTATGAATCATTGTGCAGAATTGATCAAGAAGATAATATTCCCCTTCGTCCTCCACTGCACTAGCCGTAAAGGAGCGATCAATCTTAATGATCGCCGGATTCAGTTCACTGAGATAATGGAAGTTGGAATAGCCTGTTCCAAAGTCATCAAGAGCCAGCCGGATCCCCATTTTCTGCAGCTCCGTAAGGAAGTGCTTCTCCTTGATACTTCCTTCCAGCAAGTCACTTTCGGTCAGTTCTACGACAATTGCATCAGAAGAAAGTCTGGCACCTTCCATTCCTGCAGCAATGTCTACGATTACATCTGACTTTGCGGCCTGCACCTGAGAAATATTTATGCTTATCCTAAATTCAGGTACCTGCTTTCTGATCTGACTGCATTTTTTCATTGCCTCCTGCATTATCCAGCGGCCTGCTGGAATGATCAGACCCGTTTCTTCCAAAATAGGGATGAACTCTGCCGGAGAAACCATTCCGAATTTCTCAGAAGTAAAACGCATCAGTGCCTCTGCGCCATAAAGATTTCCGTTCCCGGAGGCAAATACCGGCTGATAAAAAGCCTGAAATCCTCTAAAACCATATCTCACTGCCTCTCTTAATTCCTGCGTCAGTTCCCGTGTTCTAAGAAACAGCTGATAGTCCTTTTCCTCAAATGCATAGCACCGGTTTCTTCCCAGCTTCTTTGCATGATTTAAGGAATAATCCGCCAGCTTCATAACCTCAGAATAATCCCTATTTCCAGAATTATGTAGTGGTAAAATACCGCCTGAAACAGTATATATGACGGTAAATTTACTATCCTCAATAAACCTTATGATGGCTTCCCGAATCCTCTCATAGAGCGCCTTCGCATCCTGAATTTTATCTGAAGAACTATCTACTACCATGAATTCATCTGCCACCAGCTTGTATACCTTCTGATGTTCTCCCATGCAGCCAGAGATGCAATTTGCAGTTTCCCTTAGCACAAAATTGCCAAACTCCTGACCGAAATCTTCATTAATTTCCTTAAAATGATCAATTCCAATCCGCAGTAAATATCCTTCTTCAAAGGAACCTTCCATTTTTTCCATATACTCTCTTAATGCAGATTCTCCAAGAAGTCCACTGATATTATCCGCTTTCTGCTTCTCACCAATTTCGTTGATGCAGCCCATCATATATAGTGGTTTCATGTTATCATCTCTCACTACATAACCTCTGCAATTAATCCACACGGGCATTTTCTTCAGATCCAGCCAGCGGTATTCCATGTTATGAGTGCAGCGCTCTGTACTAAGAAGATCCTCAAATTCTGCCTTCAAAGCAGGATAATCTTCCTTATATACAAAGTCTCTGTGGCGGTCCATAACATTATAAAAAGCATTTTTCTGAATGCAGAACCGTTCCAAAGCCTGCGGTGCGATATAGTAAAAATCTGTTCGGAAATCTACCAGATACAGATAATTATCTGTAGTTGAACTAAGCAGATCGATAACTCTGCAAAGCTCTTTGCAGGAAATGTCCTGATACTTCTTTTCATTTAAAATCACCTCATCTGTAATATCCTGCACCAGATGTTTTTCCAGATGAAAGACTTCATTGCCAGATGCCCGTGTTATCTTTTTCCTTCGCTTCTGACGGTAAAGCATGGTGTCACTTCGTCTTACAATATCCTTAAAATCAATATCCGATTCCGGAAGATAGCAGGCATATCCGGCAGACACACTTAAAGGATATGGAAGGTCCCTGGCCTTTTCCCTCAGCAGACTTTCCAGCAGTCTTAGCTTCGCCGCAATATCCTCTCTTCCATTGCTGTGATATACATAAGCAAACTCATCTCCACCAATGCGGAAACAGCTTTCTTCTTTTTTAAAGGCTTCCCGAATGCACTGGTAGCACAGCTTCAGAGCCTCGTCGCCTTTGTCATGTCCAAAATTATCATTGATCAATTTCAGATTGTCCAGATCAAGCAATACCACACCTGTTGTTCGCAGTTCAATTTCCTGTTCATCCAGGTATTTTACCATATTTTCATAAGCATTTCGGTTCATTGCCTCGGTAAGCATATCCATATTGGCCATCTTTTGCATATACAAAACCTTTTGCTTCTGGATGTACAGATCATAGTGGTAGGATACCTGGATCCAGATTAACATGATGATAAACAGGATAGTTCCAAGTGGCAGGAATATAGATGTACTCTTGAATTTTGTTCCGTAATAATGAAATAGCTCTGCTAATCCGAAACACATGATAATGTATACGGGATATCTGAAATATCTGGCCACTTTATTTTCTTCTGTCCGGGCTTCATAATGAATCAGTGCAATGATATATACTGTATCAACCAGCATTAAAATATGCGTTACAGGAAGAATCCGGAAAATATCAACCACTCCTGTACATTGAAGAAGAACATCCACCGCCATATTCAGCAGATAAAGGATGGAAATATATAAGGCTCCCCGACGGTATCTGCTTTTACATACATCATATAAAAGGAAATTAAAGGGTACGGGGAATAGGAAAAAGGTGAAGAAATCCACGAAATACAGGGTTCTTCCATCTGGGATTATAAACTGCAGAAATCCGCTCTGCTGCAGAGTCCACAATGCGATCAGCATGGAAAAAATCCCGAGATTCAGATAAATTTCCGTTCTCTGCCCGGTTTTTTCTTTGTTTTTATTTTTTATTGCTGCATAATACAAAAACAAGCAGATCAGTCCGGAAAATAAAATACCGCAGCTGATAATCAGTGTTCCCAATCCCCTTCCCAGGAGTTTCAGTACACAATCCCCTCTTGTCCCCAGAAAAATGTCAACGGAATTCCCATAATAGTCAGAATATACCGGGATAATCTTAATTTCCAGCTTCTTTCCGGCACTGTACTTTGGAATATCCACTATATGCCAGTAGCTTCCCGGTGATTTCATAAATTTCGGTGCATTTTCCTCGTTTCCATACTGGTAAATCATCTCTCCATCCAGCCATATTTCAGCAATCGTATGGGTTGTCTTGAACATGATCGACATTGGAATATCAAACTCCTCCGGCAGGATAATGTTCTCTGTTTTTATCCCATTTTCTGCAAACTTCTCAGTCTCCAGTGCAACCGTATTATCAAAAACAATAACCTCTCTGTCTGTACTTTGCTTAAATATCCAGACAGAAAAGCAGACAGCAAATACACTAAATGCAATCAGTGCAACCCACAATTTTTTCTCTATTTTCATGTTTGGCCCCCATATAAAACTGCATAAGTATAAATAGGATAGCAAACCCATTTTGTTTTTTCAAGTTTTTTAAACCTATCCCCCAGATTTTTTGGGATTTTAAGCTCAAAAAATCCGGCATCAGATATTTTTTACCTTCCTGCCTGTGAAGGAAATCACATCTCATTTCTTTCATAAAATTGTATCAGAATTTCTGACTTTATAAAAAAAGAGACAGATGAAGCAGAATTTTTTACACGAAAAATACCGGGGGCAAAAGTTATTTACCTTTGCTCCCGGCATCTGTTTCTATATCTCTTTGTTTCTACAACACGTTTTACAGCACAAACCCAGCTGCATTTTTCGGCTGTGCGTGAATGTCCAGACAGCAGTCTGCTACGTGTTCCTGGTTCATATCCAGGGAGTAATTTACACGCATATCAATGTGGCTGTCACTTTCCTTCAGTTCCAGATTGGTGGCGGAAATTCCCATTTCCAGGGTTCCGAACGGTGTGGTGTAAAGGGCCATGTTCCGTTTGCCCTGCTCAAAAACCATATGGGTGTTTACCTGGCCTTTTTTCCGGACTTCCATTCCCTTGGGGGAAATCTTAATGTAATTGATGGTGGTGTCTCCGTGGTCCTCCATCATCTCTTCATAGCGAAGATAATGGCTTCCATTGCGGAAATAGTATTCTCCTGGAACTACCAGCTCTATAGGCTCATCACCCTCCGGAGTGTCCATCATATGTAAACCTTTTACATGAATCAGTACTTCTTTTTCCATTTGATCTCTTCCATTTCATAAATTCTAGCTGCCTTCGGCTTCATTCTGTCCGAAAAGCAATCAATATTTTTCAATATCAATTTTCTGTGTTTTCTCTACGTCAAAGGGCAGGATGGAATTGGCGAAGCCCTTGAACTTCTCTGCCAGATCGCTTACGTAGAAGCGGTATGGGAAATCAGACTGTGTCTTGCCTGTGCTCTGTATATCCTGTTCTTTCAGAAGCTTGCCAAGCTCCAGTGCTGTCTCATAAGCTGGATTCACCAGCTGCACGCCCTCTCCCATGATTTGTCCTATGGTAGACCGGAGAAGGGGATAATGGGTACAGCCCAGGATCAGGGTGTCGATATCCTTTTCCTGAAGCTCCTTTAAGTATCTGGTGGCAACCTCCACTGTCACTGGATCGTGGATCCATCCTTCCTCCACAAGGGGAACAAACAACGGACAGGACTTTCCAATGACTGTAATTTCCGGATCTATTTTCCTCAAAACCTCTGCGTGGATACCACTTCCTACGGTACCCTCTGTACCGATCACGCCAATGCGCTTATTTCTCGTCACCTGTGCCGCAACCTTCGCACCAGCCTCAATCACACCAAGTATGGGGATGTCGAATTCCTCACGCACGGCATCCAGGGCAAAAGCACTGGCTGTATTACACGCAACTACAATGGCTTTCACCTGCTGTTCCCTTAAGAAGCGGATGATCTGACGGGAATAACGGATAACCGTTTCCCGGGATTTGTTTCCATAAGGTACACGGGCCGTGTCACCAAAATATACGATTTTCTCTGCCGGAAGATTTCTCATGATCTCACGGGCTACGGTAAGCCCTCCGATACCAGAATCAAACACACCGACAGGAGCATCTCTATCTATTTTCATTTATTCTTCTCCACTATTCCAGAGCCTGCGTCCAAATCATACCTGCATCATATGCAGTACAATCTGTTAGCGCCCTCAATTTGTCTGTTTCCTCATTTTAACACCAAAGAGCAGGGGTTGCAAGCACTTATAAGCCTGCTCCTCCTGCTCCTTCTTTAGCCAGAAATTCCAGCAGCCAGAAATGAAAACGCACGGTTATCTCATCTCTTTCCGGTGCTGTCTCCTCTTTTTCCCTGTATTCTCCCGCCATGCAAAACTGAGGATAGAGAGTTCCCCACCAGGCAAGAAGCGGGGAAGTACCGTTCCCTGCCGCCACTGCCAGTCCGGCAATAATAAGAGCTGCTGCCAACCTGGTTTTCCAGTAGCGGCACACCTGTATTTTCCAAATGCCAAGTCCTTTTTTTAATCGTTTCATATGATACCCCCATAGTTTTATGCAGCTGCCCTGCACTTTGTGACACGCACCCGATTCATTCTCATAAATCATACACATCACGCTTTATAAATCTTCATCAAAATTTTCACTATGAAAAGTATCTCCATTTTTCCCGGATTATACTCCATCAAATACCACCTCCAGATTCTCATTGTCCACTTTCAGCTCCGGCAATTCCGGAAGTTTTCCACTTTCGTACATCTGATAATACACCTCCCGAAGTGTCACAGCTTCCTCTGGGATTTCATCCGGATTATTTTCAAGAAGAGAAGACACATATTCCCCGAGAGAAGTCTGCCGAGGGCTACTCCATCCTACCGTTTTTCCTGCATTTTCCGCCTGGAAAACGTACACATTTTCCCCCACTGTTGGGTTTTTCTGCAAAAATTCCAGCACCTTCTTCCAGTGCTCCTGCTCAAGAACCGATTTTCCAAACACCAGAATCTCCAAATGCCCCGGATCCAGATATTTCTCCTGTGTTTTTCTGTAATTATCCTCAATCTCATCAAAGGTTTTTCCCTTTATTTCAAGAGCTTTCTTTTCCTCATCCTCTCCGTTCTTTTCCTGACCGGTAGCCTTGGGAAGGTCTGGTGTTCCCAGGGTAATAAGAAACTTCTCCCCATCCATATCCGCCCCAATTGCCAACGGATACAGCCGTTTCTCTGGCTCCACACCGCCGCATCCACTAAGACTCCCCATCATCCCAGCCCCCAGAAGCACTAACACAAGCCCCATTGCTTTCCCATTCTTTTTCCGCTTCTTCCATCCCAAAAAGAAAAAAAGTGCCTGAAAGATCAGCATTCCCGGAACAAAAATATAGCCAAGATAAATCCGGAAATACTTCTGAATGCCAACATCTCCGACAGGAAAGAGAGCCAGCAAATAAACCGCCACACAAATCCACCCTTTTCCAGATCCCAGCCCTGTGTTTTCCGCCAGCAAATGTCCATAATGAAGTAAACTTCCAATAGAAAACAAAAGGCTGTACAACAAAAAGCTCATCCACAGTACATCAAACCGTGCCAGAACATTTCCCGGCAGATCCGCACCAGCAAGCAACGGAAAAATGGGAATCGTTTCATATTTCAATCGCTCCCAGCCAAATATAGCAGGCAGCAGTAGTTCCACCAAAATCAATAAAATACCAAGTGTTCCAACAGCAAGTCTCACTGTTTTCCCTGCACTTCCGTTCTTCTCCACATATTTCAGGGAAAAAGGCAAAAAGCCAATTCCGGAAAATGCACAGAGCACACCGTAACAATCCGTAAGAATTTCCCGCATATTCCATCTGGAATCTGTAACCATCTCCTGGAAATATTCCCATTTT
>OBLO01003227.1_pt1 | contig 11863 bp, 9 predicted proteins | sample 1519401 | NCBI WGS metagenome assembly OBLO01 (sample SAMEA2602897, study PRJEB22501) | metagenome | reverse complement strand
CACCCGTCAAAAGCGGCCATCTCTGCATGTGTGTAAATATCTGACACCGACAGTCCAAGCTCTTCCACAGCCCTCGCGCAGAACATCGCAAGCGCTTCCACCTGCGCCTCTGTCGGCGGCTCACACCCCAGATCCACACCGCTCGGCGCGTCATAGTAGCAGCATGCGTCACGGCAGCACGCCAGCGCCACACCGATCGACCGGCTGTTCCTGTGCCACGTATGCGCCAGGCACTCCGTGAAATCCTCATGAATCACATGGCAGTACCCGCCCCGGTCAATCACCACATGATATGCCAGGCACTCCACCAGCTGGTACGGCGCCCCCGTCCAGTGGCAGTAAATCCGGTCAATCCTACCGCGGGCAGCCTCCAGGCGCGTTCCTATTTCATCCAAAGTCATAATCCGTTTATCCATATTTTACGGAAAGAAATACTTCCTTCCCCTCATCACTTCCTTTTCAACTTCCTTACCAGCCCCGACAGCACCCCGACACCGGCATCATTCAGATTCTCCACGATACTCAGCATCTCCGACGCCGCCAGATAACTGACACACATTTCCATAAACAGGTCCGGCCGTCCCACGCTTGCCAGAAGCCGGTCTGCCGCACCGCCGCCGACGGTCAGCAGAATATAAAGCACCATCTTTCCGGCAAACTGCCGCTTCATCTGCCTGCTGGAAATCATTCCGGCCCGATGCGCCGCGGGAATCGCCAGAATGCACGATACCATATCACGATCCGCTTCCCCCTTCGCCGCCAGATACTTGTGGGCAAGCGCCATCCACTTCGTCACCAGATCAATAAACACCGCCAGCGCAAACAAACTGACCAGCTCCACAGGGAAAACCCCTTCCGCCAAAAGACCCGTCGTCACCAGCTTCACCTGCCAGTCCTCCACAAGCCGCTCCGAAGCCCGTTCAAAAGCCTCCATCCACGAACCTGCATCCATAGACCCTCCTTTCCGTCAAAAATAAAACTCCTCACAACGGGGCCGCTCAAAGAAATACGCCCCCACCTCATCCGGCCTGATCTGCAAAATCCGCATGGAATTATAAATATCCCGCTGGGAAAAATGAAGCTGATTATTCAGCCGCAGAGACAAAGACGTCTTGCTGATTCCCAGTCTTGCCGCAAAAACAACGTCAGACCCCAGCTTCTCACGAATCCGTGCCCGAAGCCTGATATAATCAAAATGCATTCCCAATCCTCACTTTCATTCAAGAAATATCCACTTCCGTTACAAGAAATTCCTCGTTTTTGCATCTTTTATAAAATATCGTTCCTTTTTATAGAACATATGTTCTATATTAATTTAAGAATAGAACTTTCTCCCCCGTCTGTCAATAGGCGTTTCCACAGCCCTGCGAACCCTATTTTCAAAAACGGACGGGAGAGCGTCCTATCCCAAAACGGAAAAGCCCGAGTCCGTAACCCGGGCCCTTCCCTGCCCGTCTCCGGCGAATTATTCGCCGTCAGTCAGAACAGCCACATCAGAGCGGCGGACAGAATCAAGCGCCTTCACCTGCAGTCCGGCGATCGCCTTCCCCGCATGAAGCAGCTCTTCATCAGACGCACTTTCCCTGATATTGTTAAAAGTCAGATTCTTCAAAGAACCGTCCGTATTTTCAACACGTACCAGAAGTCTTGTTTTTTCCACAGATTTGGAAACTGCCATCATTATCCCTCCTTTCCCTTTCAATATATTTCTCCTTATAGTTCGCTTTCAAAATTAATGAATTTCCTCTTCCGTAGTGGTTACCATGACCGCCTTAGCGAAAGAAGCCGCCCCGACGCCCTTGCCGTTTGCCAGCACCGGCATGATTTTTGCGGCCTCCGCCTGCACGGCGGACAATGCGAGCCCGTCCTTCGGATCGGCAATGCTCACAATAAGCTCCGTATTCGCGGAAGTCAGGAATTTAAGTTCCAATTTCTTAGCCATACTCTTTTCTCCTTTCCCTGTTCCCTCTCCGGAAAGGAACAGTCCTTAGCGCTGCCATTATAGTATCCCTTTCGAGTTTAAATTTGCTGAAACAGGAAAAATAATTTGAAATTTTTTTGAAATACTTTTCCTGCACTCCCATTTCTTCCCATGTTTATCCCAACAATGCAATAAAAAATACCGCCGTTAAGCGGTACTTCTTAATTACATTTACAGCACGCCTGCTGTGTCTGTGGTTCGTATATACTTCGCTGGAATCGGATGGTCCAAACGATAAATAATGGACATGGGCTGAGAACCTTCATAATTTACGAAATGAGCAGTTCCTAAAAAAGTGTACGGCATTGATTTTCCATAAGCATCTTTTTTACTTTTTCTCACAAAGAGGAACACAATATTTCCTTTTTTATTTTGCTGTATATACCTTTGCCCTGTTTTAGAGTGGTCAGAAGTTGTGCTTTGAGACTGCCAGTGAAAAAGTGTTTTGCTGATAGAATAATCTTCGTACAAGGTCGTGTCAGAAAATTCTTTTTCTGATTTATTCAGCGTCACCAGGAACACGTCGGTGTCCGTTGTGACGGAATCGGTATTCGTCATATTCAGGAATTTCACGCCTTCACGAATACTATTTGGCTTTTTAAACCCTAAGGCTGCAAAAATTTGGTCTCTTGTGTAGTTTGCATAGACGTCCAAAGGACAAATATAAGGAACACTCACTTTTTGGGGTACAATTTCCACACTTTCCCTCTGCATGGTAAGGAGACTTATTATTTCTTCTTTTATATATGTCACTTTGGATAATCGATGTACAGCATCCAAAGGAGCTTCCATTCCTGCATCCTCATGGTCTTTTCCCCATATCGTCCACTGCCACATACGGAGGTATTTCTTTTGCAAGGGTGTTAAGTATCTTTCTTCCTGATCATTGTCAAAAAGTGACAGCAAGAAGGAAATCCAGTCCGTTGAATCTATGGAAAGCATTCTTGGAACAGCTTTTTGAAGAAATGTTTCTTCTTCTGTTGTTTCAAAGTTTGGAATAATACCGGCGTCAGCACAAAGACGAGCATAGGTTCGTTTATCATTGTAAAAAACATGGGGCTCTACTTTTGATGCCTCAAAAAATTCTGCTGCTGTCGGCACTTTTCCTAAAGTCTCTCTCAGCTCAAGGACAAGTTCTTTATAGAAATCATAACGGCTAAGCTGTTTCTTTATATTATCAAGAATCCGTTCCTGCGCAACTTTTTCAAGCTGAATGGCACAACCTTTCGGCACATGAGGGAATCCACCTTCAATTTCTTTTTTGATGGAAACATCTTTCTTCCCAAGGAGTGCCGTAAAACGACCTGCAAAATTATATTTCTTATTTGCCTGAGCCACAAAATCCAAAACAGTGAGGCAATCTTTCCCCCTATCTAATCGAAGTCCGCGCCCCAATTGCTGAATAAAGACGGTCATGCTGTTCGTCGGACGAAGGAAAAGCACGGTATTCACCGCAGGAATATCTACGCCTTCATTAAATATATCTACCGTAAAGATAAATTTGATGTCCCCTGTTTCCAATTTTCGTTTGGCACCATCGCGATCTTCTTTTTTTGAGTTTGCGTCAAGTGCTATCGACGGCAAATCATGTTTGTTCATATAGTCTGCCATAAAAGCGGCATGTTTTTGCGAAACACAGAACCCAATGCCTTTTACATCACGCAGATCGGCGCTATACTGCTCTATGGCGTTCATAATGGCATAGGCTCTTTTGTCTGCCCCATAAGAAGTCGTGTACAGGTCAGTAAGCTCTTTTATATCGTAATCGCCAGAAGTCCATTTTACATTTTCCAAGTTGGTGGTGTCCTGTACACCAAAATAATGGAAGGGACAGAGCAATCTCCGCTCAATAGCATCAGACAGTCGAATTTCCGCTGCCATACGATTATCGAAGTAGGTTAAAATGGATTTTCCGTCCATTCGTTCAGGTGTTGCTGTCAGTCCTAGCAGAATTTTTGGTTTAAAATGAGACAGCAGTTTTTGGTAGGAGTCCGCAGCCGCATGATGAAATTCATCGACAATAATCATGTCATAGTAGTCTGCGTCCATACGTTCCCAAAGTTTTTGACTGTTAAAGGTCTGTACAGAAATGAAAAGATGTTCTGCCGAGGTCGCTCTATTTCCACCCACTGCCAGTTCACCAAAGTCTGCATTTTTCAAAACTTGTCTGAAACATGCCTGGCTCTGTTTTAATATTTCTTCCCGATGTGCGACAAATAACAATCTTGTGGTCTGTGGCAATCTGCTTCCCATGAAATTTCTGTAATCAAAAGCAGAAATCGCTGTTTTTCCTGTGCCTGTCGCAGCAACCACTAAATTTTTCCAATGATTTTTCTGTTTTCGTTCCGCTTCCAACGCATCTAAAATAGCCTGCTGGTACGGATAGGGCTTGATGTCAAATTGATAAACGACCTGATTTTTTCCGCTACCATCCCGTCCTCGCTCGTGATCAATGGCTTTGATGAGCTCGTCTTTTTGTTCCACATGAAACTCTTGAAATTCGTCGGAATTCCAGTACGTTTCAAAAGTAGCCGTCATTTTTTCCATAATAGACGGCATATCCTGCTCCGTGATTTTCATATTCCATTCCAGGCCTTCCGCAATGGCAGCGTGAGACAAGTTGGATGAACCTATATAAGCTGTAGAAAACTGGCTGTCCCTATGGAAAATATAGGATTTTGCATGAAGACGTGTTTCTTTTACGTTGTAAGAAATATGAATTTCCGTATTTGGCAATTTGGCAAGTTCCACCACCGCTTTCGGATCAGTCGCGCCCATGTAAATCGTTGTAATAACTCTTAAATGCCCGCCTTTATTTGTAAAGTCTCGTAAGTATGGTAAAAGAAGCGCTAACCCCGAAAAACGAATAAAGGAAACGAGAAAATCAATTCTGTCCGCAGACATGATTTCTTTACGCAATTCAGAAACCATAGACGTATCGTTATGGCTGTTAGTAAAAAGGAAACTTTTCGTCAGCGATGTATCAGGAGATTCCCATTTCCTTGGACTGGTTTTATTTGCTACATGCTCAAGAGATTTTAAAAGAAACTGATTTTTCACCACGCTGTGACCGTGACCTAAATCAGGCAAACGTTCTGCAAGCATTTCTACCAGCTGATTTGTTAATTCTATTTCATCAGAAAGCACGGCTTCTGTATTTCTGTCTGCAATGTCTTTCAAGCAAAGACGAATAAGCTTTTCAAGGTATGACGATAAATATCCCGTCGCTTCATAAGCGTCTGCGTCATCTCGTTCTGCCCAAACTTTTTTCGCTTCTATCGCTTCCATCAGTTTGTCGGCAAATTCCTTCGACATGACTTTTTCATAAATGCCATCTTTCATATGTTCGATGTGTTCTGCCATTTCAATCTCCTCATCATGAAATCGTGTATGCCTTATTATACCAGGTTAATTGCCTGGAATTTCAGAAAGCACAAAAAAAGCAGCCATGATACATTCGCATAGCTGCTTTTACGCTGAAAAGAATTGTGCTGCGTACATATTTTCTATAGCAAAACTGTTTCCCTTTTTATGGAAAAACGACTTCGTACTTACACCGACACGTCGCGACGGCCTGTCACTTTATAGAAAAGGAGCAGCGACAGGATGGATGTCACCGTGAGAATGGTGGCATACGCGGAAGCGTTCCCGTAGTTGCCGCGGATGACTTCCGTGTAGATGGATACAGTGAGTGTCTGCGTGCTGTTCGTGTACAGGATGATGGATGACGACAGCTCGCTGATGATGGTGACCCAGCTCATGATGGCGCCGGAAAGAACGCCGGGCATCATCATGGGAACCGTGATCTTACGGAAGGTCGTCATGTCGGAGGCACCCAGGGAAATGGCCGCTTCTTCGATGCTGGGACTGATATTTCCCAAAATGGCAGTGGAGGAACGGACGGTATAGGGCATTCTCCGCACCGCGAAGGAAATAATCATGATCAGCGCCGTTCCGGTAAGGATAATCGGCGATTTATTGAACGCAAAGACGAAAGCGATACCGAGGACGGAGCCGGGAATGATGAAGGGGAACATCGTAATGACGTCAAGAATACTGTTCAGTGTATTTCTTTTCCGCACGGAAAGGTAGGCGATGAGAACGCCTAAGACGAGGACGGCAGCGATGGCGCAAAGCCCCAGGAAGTAGGTATGCCAGATGACGTCATTGTCCTTGGCAAAGAGTGTCGCGTCATAACTCTGAAGCGCGAAGCCGCCGGTAAATACCTGTCCTCCGTTTGTGGCAAGGAAAGAGGTGTACACGACGACGAACTGGGGAAGGATTGCCAATCCCACGGTCATGTAGACGGCCAGATGGGCAAGGATATTCCGCAGACCGCTGAGTGATTCTGCCGCCATGGGTTTCAGGGCGGTCATGGCGTAGGTATTTCTTCCCGCGAGAAAGCGCTGGACGAAGAACATGACGATGGTGAGCCCGATCACGATGCAGCAGATGGCTGCCGCGAAGCCGTCATCCCCCGATACTTCGCCCATGAACTGGTTGTAAATAAGGACGGGGAGTGTCTTGTACCCCTCACCGATGAGCATGGGCGTGCCGAAGTCAGCAAAGACACGCATGAAAACGAGCATGGAGCTGGCAAGGAGCGTGGGCATGACAAGAGGCACGATGATTTTCCAAATGCGCCCCATGCGGCTGCACCCCAGGCTTTCCGCCGCTTCATTCAAAGAGTTGTCCAGATTTTTCAGCGCTCCCGATACGTAAATGTAAACGAGGGGAAATGACTGGAGCGTAAAGACGAGGACAATGCCGGCAAAGCCGTACACACCGCCATAATGAAGTCCGAAGGTGTCGTTCAGGAACTGGGTGATGACGCCCTGCCGCCCGAGCATCTGTATCCACGCGTATGCCCCGATGAAAGGCGGCGACAGATAGGAGATAACGATGAGGATATTCAGGAAACTGCTTCCTTTTATTTTCACGCTCCTCATGAGGTATGCCAGCGGGAGGCCGAGAGCCGCCGATAAAATCGTGGAAACGACAGTCACTTTCAGCGAGTTTACCATCGTTCCCCAATAGAATTTTTTGGCGAAGAAATGGGCAAAATTCTGAAGCGTGAGCACCCCTGTATCCCCATGAATGACACTCCGGTACAGAATGAGGAATATGGGATACATGATGAAAAGGGCGAAAGCCGCAAGAATGACGACACTGAAAAGGTTCCAGACAGTCAGATTCTTTTTCATAGTCCTTCCTCTCTGATCAATGTTTCTTCCGTTGCCCGGCGGAAGACATTGATCCGCCCGGCTTTGACGGTAAGCGTGACGGCGCTGCCGTCGGGAAGAATATCCTGGCCTTCCTGGGTCTGGAGAATCTCCAATTCCTGCCCGCTGCCGGTGGTGATGAAGTAATGGGTGGTAAGACCGAGGAAGACGGAAGAACGGATCACGCCGCGGATCCCTTCTTTCGTACCGGGCTCCATATTAAATTCTTCCGGGCGGACGGAAATGATGACTTCTTCTCCGTCCTCCACGCCGCCTGATAAGTTATCCATGTCTACAAGCCAGTCTTCATTTTCTTTAAAGGAAATGCTTGTCTTATCTCCTTTTTTCACGATATGTCCGTCCAGCAGGTTGGAGAGCCCGATGAAAGTCGAAACGAAAACGTTCTTCGGCCTTTTATAAATATCCGCCGGTCTGCCGATCTGGCAGATGACCCCGCCATTCATGACGGCGATACGGTCGGACACTGCCAGTGCTTCTTCCTGGTCGTGGGTGACATACACCGTGGTTATATCCACCTGGCGCTGGATCTGCTTGATGGCGTTCCTCATTTCGATACGGAGTTTCGCGTCCAGGTTGGACAGCGGTTCATCCATCAGAAGTACCTGCGGCCGGATGACGATCGCCCGCGCAAGGGCGACACGCTGCTGCTGCCCGCCGGAAAGCGCTGTGGGCATACGGTCTTTCAGGTGGTCGATCTTCACGATCTTGAGGATTTTATCCACCCGCTCTTCGATTTCCTTTTCAGGCACTTTCCGCATCCGCAGGCCGAAAGCCACATTGTCTTTCACCGACATATGGGGGAAAATGGCGTAATTCTGAAAAACCATGCCCATATTTCTTTTATCCGTCGCCACATCGTTGATGACATTCCCGTCGACGGAAATCGTACCGCCTTCGATAGAATTGAATCCGATAATCATACGGAGCAGTGTCGTTTTACCGCAGCCCGACGGCCCTAAAAGGGTGAAAAACTCGCCCGGCATAATATCCACGGACAGGCCGTTCACCACCACCGTATCTCCGTACTTCTTCACTACTTTATTTATATCGATAGAAACACTCATAATAACCTCATAACCTCGCTATTCAAGTGACATCTATAAAAAAGGACGTCAGGCGAAATGCCCGACGCCCTCTGATGACCTGATTACTTATTACTGTCTGGAATTTTCCAGATGTTTATTCCATTCCGCCACGACTTCTTTCTTATGGGCAGCTACCCAGCCTTCGTCATAATTCTTGAACAAAGCGATTGTGTCCTGGGGTGTCATGTAGTCAGCAAGCTTCACACCCTTGCGGAGCGGACGGACAGTGAGCGTCTTTCCTGCCGCTTCCTGGATCTTCTGGGAAAGCATGAAATCGACAAATTTCTTCGCATTTTCCATATGTTTCGCGCCTTTGATGATCTGTACGGATTCGCCCGGGAAAATAGCTCCCTCTTTCGGGAATACGACTTCTACATCAGCGCCGTTCTTCACATAGGTAGCCGCCGGATCTTCCCAGGTAAGCCCTACGGTATACTCGCCGTCGGCAGCGCCTTTATGGACAGCGCCGGAACTGTTCAGGAATTTCCCGTCTACATTCTTAATGAAGTTATCTACATACGCCCAGGCTTCAGGGGACATGGGATCTCCATCCTTGCCCTTGGCGTAAAGCATCGCCATGAGCACCTGGAACGCGGAGCTGGAGTTGGCAGGGTCGCCGCAGGCAATCTTGCCCTTCAGCGCCGGATTGAGAAGATCGTCAAACCCGGCAATCTTCATATCGCCTGCCAGTTTTTTATTAACGATGAAAACGGTGGGATCGGCAAACGCGGGAGAAAAATATCCCGTCTTATTTTTAGCGGCCTCAATCATATTCGCGTCTTCCGGAGATACATATTTCTCAAAAAGTTCTTTCTGGGAATCCAGCATCGTCTGGTCAGCCGCCCAGAGAATATCGCCCTGGGGATTGTCCTTTTCCGATGCTACACGCTTTACGAGGGGTCCTGTCCCCGCCACAATAACATTAACCTTGATTCCCGTTTCTTTTTCAAAAGCGGGAATGACAAGATTGTTTAAGCTTTCGCTGCGCGCCGTATAAACGGTCAGCACTTTTTCCTCTGCGGGAGCGGCCTTGGCAGTATCCTTTTTATCTCCGCCGCAGCCGGAAAATACGGAACAGAGCACAGCAGCACATGCCACCGCCAAAGCTGCTTTCTTCAATCTTTTCATGACAATCCTCCTTGCCTTTCATCGTAAGTAAACTTCCTATTTAAATAATACCATGTATATTGTATCATTATTCATTCCTGTGTCTACACCTTATAAGCACAATGTATAGCTTGCCTGCAACTGTATAGGAAATACTCATAGAGTGACCAACAGACATACCGATGTGTGCGGAAACGGGTACGCAGAAAGCAGGAAATATATACTTCCATTACTATGGCAAAATAAAAGCGCCGATTGCCGGTCAGCGTCTGTATTTCATTCGGCAGCTCCTGCCGCTGCCTTTTCCTTTTCCTCTTTGGGAAATATAAGATTCAGAAGAACCGCCACGATGAAAACTACCGCTACACAGTTCTCTGCGAATACGCTCCGCAGCAGTTCGGGAAATATGCAGAAGATCTGCGGTGTCTGCGTGAATCCCAGTCCGATGGAAAGAGACAGGGCGGCAATACTCATATTTCTCTGTGAATATCCGCAGCGGCTGATCATCTGCACACCGGACACCACGATGGAGCCAAACATCATAAGCGTACAGCCGCCGAGGACGGCCTCAGGCAGTGACGCCAAAATGACCCCCAGCGCGGGAATGAGTCCTGCCAGAACCATGATGACGGCGCCGCTGGCGATGGCTTTCCTGTTTACCACACGGGTCATGGCGATAAGCCCCACATTCTGGCTGAAAGATGTAATCGGCAAACACCCGAAGAGAGAAGATACGGCAGAAACAAACCCGTCCACGGCAATGGAGCCGGATATTTCCCTGTCTTTCGCCTCCCGATTGAACCCCATGGCGGCAAGCGCCGAGGTGTCGCCCAGCGTTTCTGTGGCAGACACCAGGAAAATAAGGAACACAGAAAAGATGGCGTCATAATGAAATTCCGGAGAATAAGGCATGAAAGCCGGCAGAGACACAAGGGATACTTCCGTCAGGCGGCTCAAATCAACCATGCCATAGAAATATGCCGTAACGTACCCCACAAAAAGCCCGAAAAGAACAGATAACTGCTTGTAGAACGATTTTGCGCGGATATTGAAAATAAGACAGGAAACCAGAGTAATCGTACCGACAATGAGGAACCGGGCATCACCGAATTCAGGATGGCCGAAACCGCCGCCAAAAGAATTCGCTCCGATGGGAAGCAGTGAAAACCCGATGGCTGTCACGACAGTCGCCGAAACGATGGGCGGTACCAGTTTCCGCCACCATGACGCGCCAAGGCCGAGGATCCCCTCCAGAACCCCTCCCACAAGGACAGCGCCGAGAATAGCACCGTAGCCGTATTTCAATCCGATCACACAAAAAACAGAAACAAAGGTAAAGCTGATCCCCATGATGACGGGAAGTCCGCTGCCCAAACGGAAGACGGGATACATCTGGAGCAGGGAGCCGATGCCTGCAATGATCATGGCCGCCTGGACAACAGCGCCCGCTTCTGAGGCGGGTATCTTCACCACCCCCGTCACGATAAGAATCGGCGCGATATTTGCCACGAACATGGCAAGAACATGCTGGAGACCGAAAGGCACCGCTTTGCGGACAGATATTTTCCCGTCCGCTTCATAAATCGGATCTGTATTCATTACGGCCTCCTCAGCGGAACGTAATGACGCCTGTTTCGGCATCCATTTTTTCAATAACTGCCAGAGAGCGGACATCATATCCCGCTTCACGGAGCGCGTCGCCGCCGCCCTGGAAGCCTTTTTCGATGCAGATGCCGATGCCTTCCACAATACCGCCCGCCTGTTTTACCAGATCCAGAAGCCCGCTTACGGCGCAGCCGTTGGCAAGGAAATCATCCATGATGAGGATATGTTCGCCGGGTTTCAGATATTTCTTTGCCACCACCACATGGTTTTTCCGATTATGGGTATATGACATAACCTCCGTAGCAAACATTTCCTTATCCATATTGCTTCCCGCAGATTTCTTCGCAAAAACAACAGGCACGCCGAAGTACACTGCTGTAAGACAGGCGATACCAATTCCCGACGCTTCGATCGTCAGAATCTTGTCCACTCTCCGATCACCGAAAAGCTTTTTAAATTCCTTCCCCAGTTCACTGATAAAAGGCACATCGATTTGATGATTCAGGAAACTGTCCACCTTGAGCACATTCCCCGGACGGATCACCCCGTCGCTCAAGATTTTCTCCTGCAGTAAATTCAGCTCTGCCACCCTGATACCCCCTCCAAAGACAATACACACCCTATAATTTATTCATTATAACATAGCTTGTAGCTGACAGTTCACAGCTGATAGCTTTTATCTTCTTACCGCTTTCCCCACCACGAATACAGATCCTTCACGTTCGTTCAGGATGACGATTAACGTTTCTCTCATTATGAAGCCTTACCGTCTCCGGTCATTCTGAACGGAGGCAAGAACACCTTGTGGGAAGGACGGGAAACGGAACGGTGAAACGGAGTGA
>OBLO01003192.1_pt1 | contig 11944 bp, 11 predicted proteins | sample 1519401 | NCBI WGS metagenome assembly OBLO01 (sample SAMEA2602897, study PRJEB22501) | metagenome | reverse complement strand
GTCCGATGACAGATAAGATAACAACACAATTTAGCAATTCCTCTTTCTCCATTCCACCGTGGAAATAATGACTCAAGGCTAACTGTGCCGTGTCAGTAGAAATACCGATTGCCGCCTGTGCATCAGAGATCTTGTTATCCATCCGGGCGTAATCTTCCATTTCCAGATGATATGCATTCTTCTTACTGTCACTGTTCGCGCTGTCAACCTCTTCTACATCGTTGATGATCGTCGGATACTTTTTATAGGCATGTGCTGCCAGTTCTGCCATATCTCGTTGGTCCGTAACAAGGACGAAATCGCTGTCTACATCATGACCGGATAATCTCGGCTGCGTATCTGTGCCGATGGCGTTAAACACGATCACATTATCGCCAATGTTGGGGAAATACTTCATAATTGGTTCTGCATATACATTTTTGAGATGAATGATGTTATTTGGGGAATTGTGCGGACTACGGAATGCTGCCAGACTTGCACCGTCAGCAAAGCGGGTCGTATAACACTGGACTCCATTATCAATAATCTCAAAGCAATCCTCTTTTAAAGGCTCTGGATCTCCTACCGCATATCTTAGCAACGCAACTGGATTGTCCATAATTGTCATGTTGTCACCAGACTGCAGCAAACGTCCTTCTTTAAATTCAGCTTTCAGCTTCGTAAGATCCTTTTTCTTTTTATGTTTATAAAGCTTTGTATGGACGATCTCTGAATTTCTCTCCGCAAGATCCATCACAAGATCATTGATATTGAAATTACTCTTGGTGATTCTAAGATAATTTAGATAATTTGTATCATCCTTAAGAGACAGATAATACTCTGCTGAAGGCTGTGTGATTCGGCTCAAGACCTTCGGATCCACGGTTGGAAGTGTGTTGTTCATCTGGTAAGTTGTGAGCTGTTTGTCTCCCCATTTGCTCTTGTGCGCTGTCTTGACAATAGAGAAGTAATTCCCGGCATTCTCCATAAATCGCTTATATTGCTTATAAGCTTTTTTCTGCGTGCCGCCCATAAAATCCACGAACTTCAGCCATTTCAAAGATTTATCCGTGATGATGACCTTCACATCAGATATCTTCATCTCATTCTCAAACATATCTGTAACCGTATAGGTGTCATAGTCAAGACCATGATCCGTGCAGTAATCCCGGAAGAATTGTTCCAAACTACCACGAAATAAACAGGACTTAAAGAAATGTGATCGACAGTAGATGAAACCGTTCATGCCCTCCGGGAACCATGAATCATCAATCAGTCCCATACCGTCATACAGGACATTCTTAATCTTCTGTTCAGTATATTTCACCTCGCACTGGTATTTCTTCTTCTGTGACTTCTTGCGTACATTACCATTCTTGTCTACGATTGTTTCCGCTTCTGGCATCCCCACTTCAACCGAACTAACAACTGCCGCCGGAAGTGGTGCTGATTCAACCTCAATGTCCTTAAGAATCAGAACATTATCAAGTGGAATCTGTATGTAACCGATTGCGTCTGCCGTTGTAAGAGTTTGGTATGCTGACAGACCAACAATATTAAAGAATGCATTCCGATCTTCTTTCTGGCGTTTCAGCATCTTCTCATACAGACCCATCGTGAGGAACTTAATCGCCTTGTCGTAAATCTTATCATTGATGAACATACACTCTCCTGCCTTGGCTTTTCCCGGAGATCGCATCAGCATCTTATAGCGGACAGTTTTCACCGTAACAAGCTCACCATTCTTTTTATACTTCGTGTGCGCATATTCAAAACCTTCTGTATAATACTTTTTTCGCAAGGTATTCGGTTTGACTGTCGTGCTTTTTTTCTGTTTTTCCTCTCCTAATAGCGGCTGTTCCTGTTCAGCGTCACCGATCCAGTATTCCGCCGGATAATTGAACTTCAACATCATAAAGTCAAAGCAGGAATCATCCGCATACCGCGTAATCTTACTCGCTGTGTTAGCAGCCATGTAACGTAGGAACAGACTGTCATTGATGACGGCGAATCTTTCACTGATTCTTGACAGTTCGCGCCATTCTCTTCCAAGCTTGTATTCGACCTTCTTGTCTGGATTCTGTGCGGCGATCTCACTGATATAAAGTTGGTTTGCTTCGATTGCTTTGATCCGAAGTGGCTTCAATGATAATGTGTAGTCAATATTTATGGTAAATGCGCCCCTTTCCTATTTGATATATAGTTGTTCTCTTTTTTGTGAGGAATTTGAAAGAAATTTAGACGGTATATTTCTGCTCTCCGTCCGTTTGGACGGAAACCGTGACAATGAAAATGAAAACCGAATTTTATAGGATCATTTTTTACTCGACGCCGTTTTGTCGTTGAGTTTATCATTCTGCCAAAATTGGCGGCACCTTCTTTAATCGCGGCAGGAGAATATATTTATATCCCCCATACTGCTTTTAATTCGTTCACATGTTGCATCATTTCGGCATCCCCTGTCTTATCATTATCTGGATGATATTCATTCGCCAATGTGCGATAAAACTTCCGGCAAACATTCTTATCAAGACCAACTGGAATGTATTTCTTCATTCTGTTCATCTCATAATCTAACTGCTGTGCCGTTTTCGTTCTCTTATCATTTGCTTCCATCTCAAGTCTCACATTCTCGTCATGTGCCTGTTTCCAAATCATGCGGAAATCATCATGGTATTTCTGCGAGATCTCCTCGCGTGAGCCGTTTACCACCGTTTTCATGTATGTATTGGGCAATTCACTATGAGAAACATGGTACTCTCCCAGAACCTCTGTTAAGCCGTCATAATCAATGTAAATCTGACACTTCCACCATGCAGGAAATAAATCTTGTCCCTCTTTTATCCACTTATATTTCACCGGGCATTTTACATCCAGTGCCTTAAAGAGATCACCGCGTTTCTTCACAGTATTACTTCTTTCTATCTGCAAGGATTCAATGTTTTTGTCTAAGGATTCAAGTTTCTGATCCAATTCTGCGATCTGCTGTTTTGGTGTTTTTTCTTCGATCTGTTCCGGCATTATATCAGATGAAACCTTTTTCTCGTCAAATCTTTTCTGTACCTCAAACATATCAGACACAAAGTCTTCAATGATATTATTCGCTTCTTCAATATGTTCATCGTCCATTTTTTCGATAGCGCCGATTAAATCAAAAAACCTGTCATTCACCTGCCCGATAAAGTCATGGCACATATCCTTCAACCAACTCAGCTCCTCATCCTGGTCAACATAATCTTTAGCATATCTTGAAGTGCAAACATCTTCGTACACCTTCATATTCTCTTCTGTTGGCTTAGTTGAAATCATATGTAGCGAATTTACATTTTTCTCCGCCTCTTTTCGCGCACATTCCTTGCAGATAGTGTCGTTACCAAAGAAGTCAATAACCTTTTTCTCCTTGCCACAAGATTTACAAATACGAGTCTTGATTTCTCTGTACGCCGTGCCGATTTTAACCTCGCCCGTCTGAACCTTCTTCTTAAGATCTTCATTATCGGTTTTCATGATTGCGTCATATCTGGCAACAGTACCAGCGCCGACACCCGACATTTTTGCAACTTGCTGCCTGGTGTTCGTCGAGTAATCACGGCTTGTGTCCACGTGGACACATCCCGTTTTCCCATTGGTAATATCTGCGCCAAGTTTTCCACCCTCTATTTTTTTTGCTTTATTTTCTAATGCGATTTCGTCCGATACCATAGAGTTTGCATATATTTTTTCACCAGGACTAAGATTCCTTCTCGCTTCCTGATGCGAAATCATCCACTGCATAACATCTGATCTGGAACAATCTTCTCCTAAGAAGTCCTCCACATTTTCAACATTAAAGTCGATGTTATACTTCTTCATGATGGGATAGCGGTTATGTCCATCTACGATGATGTCACCTTTCCAGACATAAAGAGGGGTTCCGTCGTATTTTGCTTTGAGTTTTTCTTCAAGTTCGTTGAGTTGTTCTTTTTCGAGCGGCTTAAAAAGTGCCGCTAATTTTGGATCAATTTTCAGTTCTTTCATGGGTAGTTGTCTCCTTTAAAAATGTATTTCTTCTATCTTCACTCCCCAAAATGGGGGAATCATCATCTATATCTATATCAAAAAGTGATAAAATTGCTCTCCAACACACCGCAAACCACAGAAAAACAAGGCTTTGAATTTCTACTGCCTTAATAGTAGGGGGCTTTTTTGCGATAACGTCACTTCATATATTCACTTCATCATCCACTGGGAAATCACAATAAGATCATACCGTTTATAGTATAAATACCGTTTTTGTTCTCAAAAGGCAAGGTGAAACAAACAAATCGTCATTATTTACGTATCCACCGGTTTTACGAATTGTTGGGAGAACTTCATTCATAACCCATGACTCAAATTTTTGTGCATTTGGAAGCTTAGATTTTATAATGAGACGGTACACATCGCCTTCCGGAATGATTTTTACTTCCTGTTGTCCACCATTTGTAAGGTATCGGTATTTCACCGACCCCTTGCAATGCGCAGATACCGCATCCGCAGGACGCTTATACCCCAATGCCGATGCTATATCATTTGCAACAAAATACGGTTTGTCATCAATCATAACTGTTCTTACTTCACCAAATTCTTCATTTTTAAAAATTTCTAATTCTTGCATAAAATGTATCCTTTCTCACACTGAGGCAAACAGGATTTTACAAATTTTTTCTTGCATTATAGAAAGTGCGTTTGAGCCTTGAAAATACGGGAAAAATCATACCATTGATTTGCATTATAGCAAGTCCGGAAACCCCTTAAAAATAAGGCATTTCCGGAAAATTTATAGGGAAAATTCATACCTATGTATAGAATGTATTATATACCGACAGGTATCTTAGATGATCTGTCTGGAACAATTTAACAAAGGAAGCGTAGCGGACACGTGGAGATGAACTTGTTCATCGACACAACCATGCGAGCGCAGGAACAAGCGAGTATGGGAAGAACGCCGTAGGCCAATATAATGTTCATCTTCACATTACGATCATTCACCTTTACATTCATGCACATCGCCTTCAGATCAATATCCTCGTCTTGCAGACAGCTTAAGGGATAGGATTGCATCTTTAGTCCGCCATGCGCAAAGGGCGCGCATGTCATCCTAAAGCTACAATCTCGCAATCATGAACCATTTCCGCTCCGAGTGCAAAGGGCGCACTCGTATCGAAAAAGCTTCATAATTGCATAACAACATTAACGCTTTTTACTAATTCAATTCATCATCACATCTATTTTGGGGTCAGATTCACATTCCACTATATATATAGTGAAGTGTGGATTTGCCCCCAAGAATATTATTCCGAAATCCAGTGTTTACGTTCCAGAATCCAATATTTCCTATCTCTGTTAGGATTGTCTGTTCCATCTGATAGCTTTCTTCTCTTATCAGTTAAGTATTTACTGGTGAGTTTTTTATCCTTTCCCACGATTTTATCTCTGAACCTGCATTCATAATTGGGGTAGTTATCTTCCAATGCTCCGTTAAATGTGTTTACACCTTTATAACGAAGTTTTAAACCAATTTTTTCAAAATTTTTTTGAACGATTTTCTTATCATCTGTATACAACCACTTTCCTTCAATGGATTTTATATATTCCATGAATTCATCTTTTTCTTCCACATAAATATCCAGTTTTTTTGCTTTGGCTGCCAGTTCTGATCCTAATAATTCGAGCATTACAACATTATAGGTTTTCTCTCTCATTTCAGTCAGAATGCCGTAATCCATATAATATTTTTTCAAACGCATCCTGTTATATGTGAATTTACTATCTTCGACTTTTTCTGCAAATTCGGTGTGAAAAATTTTATTGTTACGCAAACGTTTTCTATCCTTCGCATACGTTTCCAAAAATCCATAATAATCTTTTCTGAACTTTTTTACTGGTTCAATCTGATAGTCATATCTGTTAATCATTCCCTGTATGGCTTGCCCGGTATAGTCTTTCAAATAGAACGTGCAGGTATCATCATCGGACATTTTTCTTTTTCTTCCCAGTGCCTGTATTGCAGAATCCACATCGAGAATTTCGGAAAAGATGTGTTTAACTTTCTTGTCTTTGATGTCAATTCCATTGTCAAGTACCTTTGTCGCAACCAATATTCTTTTATCAAATGTTACCGTTCCATCTTCATGTGACTGAATGCAGTTTTCGGTTCGTATATCGGATACTTTCTTCGCATTTTTTGATGCAAAGTAGCAAGCTTTGTCTCCGTATTTTTCATGAAGTTTTATCATCTGTTGGATAGAATTACAGAAGATAATAATTTTGCTATCTTCCTCTTTTTCAAGGATATCATCTACCTTTGGAATTAAGTATTTTTTCTCATAAAAATACAACTCATCGACATACTCATATGATTTTGGAATATAGAAATAATGTTCATCTGTGACATGATTGCTTTTTCTCATCCATCGGAAGAATACTTTACACGTTGCACTCATATAGATGACTACTCTGCCCTTTAATCTTTTTATATAGCTATACGCTATATCAGTATATTCATTAAAAAGTGCATCTTCCGTAAAGTAATGACATTCATCCGCAACCACATATTCTGCATCTGGAACTGGTTCCTTTTTTTGTATGAGATCTGCCAACTTCTGATATGTAATTACTGTCACAGTTTCAAGTAAATTCATCTTTTTTGCTTCATGGTAGATCTTCTCCTTTAGTGGTGATCTATTACATAAATACAGAACTCTTTTTCCTTCTGTATCTGCATACTTCGATAGGATATTCAGAATGAAATAGCTTTTCCCGGTTCCTGTTCCACCATCAAGTATTACTCTTGTATCGTTCCATTTCTTATAAGAATCTTCAATTAGATCTGAAAAGTGTTTCGTCTGCTGACCATTTGCTTCCATATGTTATACCTCTTTTTTGTATTGAACCATCAGTCTATGTAACTCTGCGGTGTCCTCAAACAAAAACACTTTCAGTCGCGGATTCTTATCGCAATCCTCCACCTTGAGAATCCTATGACCGTGGCTGCATAACCAGTTTGCCATTCCCAAGGACTGAATTATTTGAAATCTTCTTCCATCTCTCATCATGTATGTATACTCTCCTGTATTCCTTTATTGGTGTTTGCGGGGCAGCAGAATCGCCGCCCCTGTTGGTCCATTTATGACAAATACTTATCTACTTCCGGCAAGCGCATACCCTTCTCTCCTGCCTGGATAACATGGTTTTCATCGACAATCCTCCAAATGACCGGACTCTGCACATTTTCCAAATGCAATCCTTTCTTCTCTGCTTTCCGGCTAACCATCGCATATGTAAGTTCCGGGATAACTTCCGCTGCCTTTTTACCTCTTTCCGTGCTCTCCGGCGTGAATGACACGATATCTCCGGCGGTCAGTGTACGGAACCCTTTCGTCTGAATGTATGAACAGTGAACAAAATAGTCCTCTCCGTCCATTCCTGTGATGTAACCCCAGCCTTTATTTTTGTCAAAAAACTTAACTGTTCCTCTCACGGTATTTCTCTCCTTTATTTACGCTACATATTGATAGTTATTTGACTGAATCAGCTCAATGATTTTCTTTATAAACTGTGTAGATATCAAATCATCGGTATTATTGTGCGCCGGAGTATATACTCCATCAATGTCTATTATGTCCAGCTTCGCATTTAAGGCATCTTCTTCACCTATTGGTGTATGAAAAGTATGGTCATTATCGAGATCGTAAAACAAATAATACCGATATATTGGATCACATTCCACAATGATATCTCCAAAAGAAACATAATCTTTTAGCTCGTTATTCCAGTAACTTCCTTCATGGATAAATTCTTTATTTTTCTTGTATTTCCAATAATCTTCGTCATATTCCTGCGAATCTTCATCCCATTCATAGATTCGTTCTCTTTCTGACCGAATGATCGTTTCCCGATGAATGCAAACAGGTTGAACAACAGTAAGCATCGTATCTTTTAAACTGTAATAATATTGTTTCTTCTCTCTGGCTTTTTCTTCATTATCATAATAATCATGTCGATTATGTCGGTATTCTCGTTCCATGTCGCGCCAATTTGTCGCCCGCTTATTTACGCTATAAAGGCAGTCAGAAAGCATTTGTTTTGTAATGATGCATTTCTTTAAATTATCTCGGTATTCTTTCGGCGTTTTCATATACTTAGTCCTTCTCTCTTTCTTGTTTCTCATAGATTCTCTAACTCATCAAAGCTGATTCCTCTGTGGCGTTTCTTCTTCTGCATCACTGGCTGTTCCTCCGGGACTTCTTCCAGATCATCCAATATTGCAAATGCTTTCTTCTTCTGCATCCGCTCTCTTTGTTCCGCTACGGCTTTCTTACCAAGACCAGATATGTATTCCACCGGAAATCCAAGACCAGACGCACATACAATGGTTGATGTACCGTTGTTGCCCTTGAACAGGTTCTCCGGATTTCCCACAGCTCTGATGATCTCATGTTCGTCGATGTCCACGCCCTTCTGGTTGATGATTCCAATGTGAGACACGATGCCGTCATTATTTATAGGAAGGAAGATGTTCTTCGCCGTCAGTGACTCTACCATGTCTTGTGTTCCGATTGCTGAATCCGGCTTACTGGTCCTCATTGCAATAACGAACGCTCCGTGGTCTGACAGAATTTTAATCTTCTCCGCATCATCAAAGTTGGATGTACTGGACGCTGAATCGTCCTTAAAGAACGCATCCATCATGTTCACGAAATTGTAATTGATCTTCTCTAAGTTGGAATCGGACTCGTTGTTGATGAAGATGGTCGCTCCCAGTTTATCAAGCTCCATGATCTCTTTTGCGGCGTTGTAGGCATTCATACGCTTCTGTACTGCTTCATCTGTTCTCGGCATCATCAGCGCCACACATACGATCTTACCCGGCAGACTGCTACATAATTCAGCTATGTAAGGGATTGTCCCGGAACCCGTTGTTCCTCCGCCTGTTGCTACTACTAAGATGATTTTTTGTTCGATCTCCCGGATCTTCTTGAGTATCATCTTATTATTTGTCAACGCATCATAAGCAAGGCTTCTGTCTCCTGCCATACCATTATACTTTTCTAATACCAAGATATCCTTTGCACCGGAAATCGTGCGGTTATCCTGCTCCGATCCATTTACCAGATACGTCTTATAGTTCCTTTTCTGGAACTCATAACCTACCTTTGTTCCACCAAGACCGATACCAATTACTGCTACATCATTCTTTATCATCTGGATTTCCTCCCTCAATCAGTTTAAGTGCCTTTTCCGTCAAGTAGTATGTATTAGCGTTTACGCTCCTACATCCTTTGGTGACATATCCCCAGTCGATGAGACGATACATCAGCCGCGCCGTTGACGCTCTTGCCGTTTTTGTCTGGTCGGTGATCTCCCGGAGAGTCATACTCTTAAAAAAGGATCTGCAATCTTTGGAATAAAGAAGCTTGAGGATCGCATAATCTAATCTGCTTAGTTCCATTCCTGTTACCTCCGCTGTATTTAGTTGTGTTTTCGGCGGTCTTAGACCACCTTAGAAATGACTTACCTGCTCAAACAGGATCAAAAAATAGATAGGCTCATCACCTACGTCGAGAAAAATATTTAAACATTTGGAAACTGCGGGGGAAATCCCCATAGACTTTAAAATGAATTTCTGCTATACTATGACTTGCGATGGAAATAGTATGGGCAAAAGCCTATGCAGTTTCTAATTCGGAAGTATTGGCGTACTTCCTTTCAGAGTCGGTGTCTTGGCGGGCATCGGCTCTTTTTGTTTACCCCGATTATATATCGAACGTACGTTCTTGTCAATTATTTTATGATCGTTTTTTTCAGAATCATTTCTGTTTTTTGTGATGTAAGCATAACTCAGATTTTCGATACTGTCAATACTTTTTTCAGAAATAAATTTACTTTTTCAGAAATATATGTTATTATTATATCATTATAAAGAAGGACGGTGATCTCGTTGAGTTTTACATATCAACCTTTGTGGGACATGCTTGAGGCTAAAGGCATGAGCAAAATGGAATTTGCCAAGGCTATTGATATTTCAAGTACAACATTAGCAAAACTAAGCAAAAATGAGCCAATAACACTTAGCACTATTGATAAAATTTGTAATGAATTTGGATGCAGAATTGAAGATATTGTTTGCCATATTCAAAACGTCGAGACTGATAATATAGTTTCTATGGATTTGCTAAAGGTAGGAACAGTTATAATGTTCAGTGCTGCAACTAATGCCGAATATCGTTTTACCCGTTTTGTCATAATTAAAACTGACTCTTCTCATGAAGGCTTTTTGTGTATGTATATCGCACCACTTATCCAGCACACACTTTCTCCTTTTTGTTTGTATACATACTTTAAAGATGAGGATGGCACAGAGAAAAGAATGAGTATTGACCTATCACAAACCCGTGGTATTGGTTTAGGGCCAAAATCTTCTGTAAAAATAATATCTCAACTGCCTCCACAAACGGTAAATACAATAACTGAATATTTTTCAACTACTACTAAAATTTTAAATTTTGCAAATTCTGAATTTCACAAACATAAAGACTAACACAAAAGGCAGGTTCCGTATTCCGGTTCCTGCCCTTCTCATATAGCCTATTCTCTTATGGTATCTAATTCCGTTACATTCACGCCCATTGCTGTCAGAATGACTTTTAAATCTCTATATCTCATCTTCATGGATCTGTAAAGCTCTGAATTCTTTTCCGCCATCTCCATCCATCCTTGTATGCGTGAAAATTCTTCGACACAGACTTTTATCATTTCCTTATTATCCATCTCATCCATGTTCTCACCACTTTCTTCCGTCAACTCGTCCATAAATTCCCTTACGGCCTGTTCCTTTGGCACGAACTCAATGCGCAGCGTCTTTCCCATACCATCCGCCAATTTCTTCAGATCCTTAAGCTTTGCACTGTCTATATCATCCGCCACGATCCGCTGAAGCTTTTTCTTCTTGAAACCAAGTAGTTTCGCTTTTTCTTTGAATGTAAGATCCTTCCGGAATCCGGCAAAGGTACGCATGATCTTTTCATCCGGCTGCATCTTAATATACAGATCCCGGAACTTCGGGTTCTCTTCACAGGTCTTTCTAAGGTAGTCGCTTACGTTAAATACTTCAAATGGCATATCGTACCTCTTACTCCACTACGATCTCCAAGTCATTATAGATTCCGGCCTTTACTGCGTCACCGAACGCATATTCCGTCATTGTATCATCAGCAAAATTATAAACGATGATCCTGTTCTTTTCCGGATCTACAATCCAATACTCTCGCACACCTGCAGATCTGTACTTGAACAGCTTAATCATGTAGTCCATGCGGCGGGATCCCGGCGATACGATCTCCACAATCCAATCTGGTGCGCCGTGGCAACCATCATCATCTATCTTATCTGGATCACAAATAACAGAGATATCCGGCTCAACATAATTTTTTTCATCATTGAGGAACACGGCGAACGGTGCAAGTAAAACCTGGCATTTTCCCTTATTTCCGTCAATATAGTCTGCGATCTTACGGGCCAGTGAGAACGCAAGCATCTGATGTCTGGTTGTCGGCGGTGCCATCATGTAAATGTTCCCGTCGATCAGCTCCGCTCTCTGCCCGTCTGGAAGGGCGTATATATCTTGTAACGTATAACTTTTTTTAACTGGTAATGGCATAAAATCACCTCTTTATAATAAACATTGTCCTGCTGCCGAATCTCTACCTATATTATACATGACATGGCACAGGATTACAAGGATTCCGTTTGGTGGATAGTATTTTCATTGAACATATGTTCTTTTTATGGTATACTGGGTATGTATAATTGAACAGAAATGCAGGATGTGATTTTCCGATTATCAGATGCCCTCTATTACAAAAGGAGGGTGATGCCCTATGAACACAATGGAAGTTCTCACTTTATTGTTAGTAATTTTTGCGGCTCTGTCTTACATAGACAA
>OBLO01003188.1_pt1 | contig 11958 bp, 10 predicted proteins | sample 1519401 | NCBI WGS metagenome assembly OBLO01 (sample SAMEA2602897, study PRJEB22501) | metagenome | reverse complement strand
GGGGTTGTTCGGGGAGTTGATGATGACGGCCCTGGTCTTTTTGGAAATAGCTGCCTCAAGGGCGTTCACATCGGGTTCCCACGTGTCCTTCTTTGTATTGACACGGGTGAGGTAGCCGCCGTGGTTGGCGACGTAGAAATCGTATTCGACGAAGTAGGGGGCGAAGGTGATCAGCTCCTCGCCGGGATTGAATATGGCCCGGAGAACGGCGTTGAGGGCGCTGGCCGCCCCGACGCTGATGATGAGGCCGTTGCCGTCAATCTGCACGCCCTGTTCTTTCAACACCCTTCGGGCGAGACTTCCCCGCTGCGGGGGGCCGCCCGTGTGGGTGGGGTAGCGGACGGGGGGGGGCTGGTCGGTTTTGGCGGAAAGCCTCGGCGGCCCCTCCACGCCCGTTTGGGGGGGGGGGAGGTCGGGGTTCCCCAGGGAAAGGTCTTAACCTTTGTCGTTGCCGTTCTTCTTCCTCGGCTCGATCCCCGCCTCGAACATGCGGCGGATCATGGAGGAGTGGGCCATATATCCTTCTACAGCTTTAGAGAGCAGTTCCATGGAGACCTCCTGTCTTGTCATTGGCCATTGTATAAGCTATCAGTTGGGGTAATACACTTTTTCGGTGGAGGTTTTCAATGGCTCGGTTTTCCCCTACCTGTTTTGTGGCTCCTGTCCTTCTTTTCTGCGGCATGTTTTTTATATCCGGCTGCGGGCTGTGGCAGGACGCGCCCGAGGAAAAGGGCATGAAGGTGACGGCCGCAGTGCGTGGGGTCCATTACTGTTCGAGGCTTTCTCCGGAACTCTCCATAGCCAATCCCCCCAAGGGAACTGACCGCTACGAGGTGAAACTCGAGCGTCTTGATGACGGGCAGTTCTATGGCGGCGGCACGTGGGCGTTTGACGGCCTCGACGGAGACGGAATGGATTCCATTCCCGAAGGCGCTCTGACCAGCCATTATCGCGGCCCCTGTCCGGGTGTGGGCAAGAGCGAGAGGTTCAGATTCACGGTTTCGGCCATGGGCAGAGACTCCAAGGTGCCGCTTGAGGTCAGAACCTATGACTTCACCGCTGAAAAGTAGCAGAGCGTTATCTTTCGCGAAATAACAGAGCCTCCGCGCGGTTACCGCGCGGAGGCTCTGTTATTTTTTCCTGTGGGAGAGAAAGGCTACAGGTCGTCTTCGTCGATCTCGGGAAGAACGGCGGTCACATTGGTTCTGATGCGGCGGTGCTTGTGCACTTCTTCCTCCTTCGCAGGACGGAAGGAAGGCAGATTGTTGTATCCGTTCCAGAACCCCGGAAAGAGCCCGCTCATGATGTAGGGGTTTCCAAGGCGGAAGCCGGACGTTACCGGCCTCGCGCAGGCAGCTACGGCCAGAGCGGCCGCCCAGGGAGCGGAAGGCGCGATCCAGGTGGAATGAGGAGTTTCGAGAGGCTCTTCCTCTTTCCTGCGGCGGGGGCGGCTTTCCCTGCGCTCCACGATGTTCCCGTCGTCGTCAATATCAAGGCCGCAGGCCCGCGCAAAGCTTTCCGCGGTCACCCAGGGGGCCTGGCAGGGGACGTAGCCCCTGGGCATGCGCGCGGGCTGTCCCGCGAGCGCCGGAAGCATGCTCAGAAGAACGGGCAGGCAGAGCCAGTCCCCGGGTAGGTCCCCGGGAATTTCGATGCCGCCTTCGGGGAGCTTCGTCAGTTTCTCTCCTTTAAGGGAAATGATGCCGTCAGCGGAGGTGTCCGGTTTCAGGCCGCACTGGGTGAATACCTGCATGGCGGCTTCTGCCTCGGGGGTATCAGGCCAGTTCCCTCTGAGGGTTACGCTCCCGGAAAGGGCAGGAACCAGGGCCAGCAGGAAAATGGCCAGTTCCGGCTCCACAGGGAGGGAAAAATCTGCCGGAATGATGATTTTTGAGGGAGATATGTGAATTTTTTCACTATCAACCTCTACTCTGGCCTGAACTCTCTGCAGGAGGGGGACAATCCGTCTGACGATGCGGTCGCGCTGCGGGGTCTCCGAGAGATCGAAGGTGACGGAAACATCGTAGAAAGGCGCGGCAAGCAGCATGCCCTCAATGAATTCAAAGGGCACGTCCGCAGGGAAAACGATGCAGTCCGGCAGAAGGCCGGAGCATTCCACGCGCACGGGAAGTCCGGCGCTCCCCGGGATGATGTGCACGAGCCTTGCGCCGAGCTTTGGCAGAAAAGCGTCCACGGCATCGAGCCCGCTGAGGGGAAGGTTGGAGTCGCTGGTGAATTTGGCGCGGCTCGGATGGCCGAGATAGTGCCCCAGGGCGAGGTAGAAATTGTAGGAACTGCAGCCCGTGACAATGACCTTGTCAGGTGTGCCGCAGCGTTTTGCGGAGGGGGCCGAGATGGTGCCGTGTCCGTCGTCAGAGAGCTCGGCTCCCATGGCGTTGAAGGCCTGCATGCAGTCGTAAACAGGCGTGTTCATGAGCGTGGGGCCGAGGCTGAAGGGCTGGCCGGACGCTGCGGCGAGGGCAAGGAGCGAGCGCGTGAAGCGGCAGGCGAGAGGCGCTTTCATGTCAATGCTGACAGGCTCCTGCCGGGGGGAGAGACCGAACGCCTGGCGTTTCACGGCGCCTTCGGCGGGCTTCGGAAAGAAGGATGCTTCTTCCATGAGAGAGAAGAAAAGGCCGCTCAGCCTGGGATCGCCGCTCACCTTCGCGACGCGGGCTTCCCAGTCCTCGCGGATCATCTTTTCATCCTGGGATCCCGGATTTTTTTTCCTGCCGGCCATGCGCGTCAGCATGTTGTGGCGGCGCATGATGAGGTTGATGATATCAGCGTCGATATCACAGACGGTATCCCTGAGGGGGCGTTTGCGCGTCTCAAAATCACTCATTGAAGGAGACCTCCCGCATGAGGGCGTAAAGACTGCTGTACAGAGCCGGGTCATTGCTCACTTTGGAGACATGGTCCTCCCATGACTCGCGGATTTTCTTTTCTTCCCAGGGGGCAAGGCTGTCGTGATCGCCCTGCATCTTCTTAATGAAGGCGCTGCGGCGCTTGACGAGCCTGATGATGTCCCTGTCAATGTCACAGACTGTTTCCCTGAGAGGCGGGCGAGGTCTGTCGCGGAAGGGTTCGCTCATCGCAAGATTTCCTTATGTAATTGTAGGTTGGGCTGGGTGTTTCCCGACGGGGGTGCGGCCGGCGTGGCCGGGTCGGGCAGGTGAGGCAAAGAAAGAAGGGACCCGCGGCAGATGCGCGGGGTTCCCCTACGTACCTTAGGGGGCCTCTGAATGCAAGTTTTCCGGCTAAACGGACCCAATATTTTCTGTAAAAATTTTTAAAACTTAATATACTTATTTTATTAAATATTTTACTTTACAAGGACGGAAAATACGAGAACGGGCTTGACCAATCGGGAAGAGCTTGTTACGAAATTCTCAAGCCAAGGGAGAAAGAGCTGATTGTGAAATCTTGATCTTTCTCCGCAGATTAGTTTATTATGAACCGGATATCGGTACTGGCCCGAGTGTCCAGTTTCCGGTTATCAATAACCTTATTCTCTAGAGCTGGAGGAAACGTATGCCTACGTTTGTTGATCCGTCTAAATGCGACGGTTGCAAGGGCGGCGAAAAGACGGCCTGCATGTACATCTGCCCCAACGATCTTATGGTCCTGGATCCGGATGCCATGAGGGCTTACAACCAGGAACCCGATGCCTGCTGGGAATGCTACTCCTGTGTTAAGATTTGCCCCCAGGGCGCCATTACCGCCCGTCCCTACGCCGACTTTGCTCCTCTCGGCGGCACCTGTATCCCCATGCGTTCTGCTGACTCCATCATGTGGACCGTCAACTTCCGTGATGGCAGCACCAAGCGTTTCAAATTCCCCATCCGTACTACTCCTGAAGGCTCCATCGAGCCCTACAAGGGCTGGGACAAGGAAGGCAATCTGGACGACGAGTACTTCTACACTGAAAGCGAACTCAAAGAGCCTGAACAGCCCATCATGGAAAAGGCTACCGTCGAAGACGCCGACGCTTCCCTTACCTTCAAGCTTTAAAATTCGTTTTCCTGAGTATAGACAAATCTGTCACCAGAATATTTAGGAGTAAGCTACTATGCCTATGATCCCTGTTAAGGAAGCGCCGCGCGGCGTTCGTATTTCCGAACCGACTTATAAAGAACATGAGACCGACCTGCTGATCGTGGGCGGCGGCATGGGCGCCACCGGCGCCGCTGTCGAAGCTGTCCGCTGGGCCAAACCCCTCGGCATCAAAGTGTTCCTCTGCGATAAGGCCGCCCTCGAGCGTTCCGGCGCTGTGGCCCAGGGCCTTTCCGCCATCAACACCTTCCTTGAAAACAACACTCCTGACGACTACGTGCGCATGGTCCGCAACGACCTTATGCACATCGTTCGCGATGACCTCATCTTCGACGTAGGCCGTCACGTTGACGACTCCGTCAAGCTCTTCCAGGATTGGGGCCTCCCGATCTGGGCCAAGGCTGACGATGGCGTCCACAACCTCAACGGCGCTGAAGCTCTTGCCGCTGGCAAGACCATGCGTTCCGGTGCCAAGCCCGTCCGTTCCGGCCGCTGGCAGATCATGATCAACGGTGAGTCCTACAAGTGCATCGTTGCTGAAGCTGCCAAGAAAGCCCTCGGCGACGACGGCTACATGGAACGCTGCTTCATCGTGAAGCTGCTCCTCGACAAGAACACCCCCAACCGCATCGCCGGTGCCGTGGGCTTCAGCACCCGTGAGAACGTCGTGCACATCTTCAAGACCAACGCCATGATCGTGTGCTGCGGCGGCGCCGTTAACATTTACCGTCCCCGCTCCACCGGTGAAGGTATGGGCCGCGCCTGGTATCCTGTTTGGAATGCCGGTTCCACCTACACGCTCTGCGCTCAGGTTGGCGCCGAGATGACCATGATGGAAAACCGCTTCGTGCCCGCCCGCTTCAAGGACGGCTACGGCCCCGTCGGCGCTTGGTTCCTGCTCTTCAAGGCTAAGGCCACCAACGCTGCTGGTGAGGATTACTGCAAGACCCTCGACCACAAGATGCTCGACATCTACCGCAAGCTCGGCTACGCCACCGGTAAGGTCGTTCCCACCTGCCTCCGCAACCATCAGATGCTCCATGAAATGCGCGCCGGCCACGGCCCCATCTACATGGACACCAAGACCGCTCTTCTGAACACCTTCGCCACCCTCGACGAGAAGGAACAGAAGGACCTCGAAGCTGAAGCTTGGGAAGACTTCCTCGACATGTGCGTCGGCCAGGCCAACCTCTGGGCTGCCACCAACACCCAGCCTGAGAACCGCGGTTCCGAAATCATGCCGACCGAGCCTTACCTCCTCGGCTCTCACTCCGGCTGCTGCGGCATCTGGGCTTCCGGTCCTGACGAAAAGTGGGTTCCTGAAGAATACAAAGTCCGCGCTGCCAACGGCAAGGTCTACAACCGTATGACCACCGTCGACGGCCTGTTCACCTGCGCTGACGGCGTGGGCGCTTCCGGCCACAAGTTCTCCTCCGGCTCTCACGCTGAAGGCCGTATCGCTGGCAAGGCGGCTGTCCGCTACGTCCGCGACCACAAGGACTTCAAGCCTGAGCTCGCTGAGAAGCCTGAAGATCTGGTCAAGGAGATCTACGCTCCTTACTACACCTTCGAGCAGTACAAGGATAAGTCCACTGACTCTGTGGTGAACCCGAACTTCATCTCCCCCCGCAACTTCATGATGCGCCTCATCAAGTGCACCGATGAATACGCTGCCGGCGTGGGCACCTACTACACCACCTCCAAGAAGCTCCTCGACACTGGCTTCTGGCTGCTCGGCATGCTGGAAGAAGACTCCAAGAAGCTCGCCGCCCGTGACCTCCACGAGCTGCTCCGCTGCTGGGAGAACTACCATCGTCTGTGGACCGTCCGTCTGCACATGCAGCACATCGCCTTCCGCGAAGAAACCCGTTATCCTGGTTTCTACTATCGTGCTGACTTCCCGGGCATCGACGACAAGAAGTGGAAGTGCTTCGTTAACTCCAAGTACGATCCGAAGACCGGCGAAACCAAGGTCTTCAAGAGGACTTACTACAAGCTCATCCCGGATGCTGAATAGTATATACTGAAGGTTTTGATGGGGGAGACCCACCCTGTTCAAGGGGGGGTCTCCCTCTTTTAATACCGAACGTAGGAGGATAATCAGGATGTCCAATGCCATTCTCGTCGTCGGTGGCGGCTTTTCGGGTCTGACTGCTGCCATAGAAGCGGCGGAACTGGGGCATGATGTCTATATCGTCGAGAAAACACCATTCCTTGGCGGTCGTGTCGCCCAGCTCAACAAATACTTCCCCAAACTTTGCCCGCCCTCCTGCGGTTTGGAAATCCAGTTCCAGCGCATCAGGAATAATCCACATATCAAATTTTTCACGCTCGCTCAGGTCACGGCTCTCTCGGGAACCAAGGGAGATTACAAGGTCCAGGTGACTGTGCAGCCCCGTTACACGGCTCCGCACAACGTGGATCTCGGTCTGACCGCCTCTGCCCTCGAGGGCGAGGTAGCCAATGAGTTCGATTTTGGATTGTCCAAGCGCAAGGCTCTCTACAAATCCATGCCTTTCGCTTTCCCTGGCCGTTACGTGCTGGATCCCAAATCGCTCACCCCCTCTGACACCGCTAAGATCGCAGCCTGCAAGTTCATCGATACGAAGGAACAGCCCAGGACTGTCGAGCTGAACGTCGGAGCCATTGTTGTCGCCACCGGCTGGAAGCCGTACGACGTCACCAGGCTCGCCAACCTCGGCGCCGGCAGCGTCAAGAACTGCATCACCAATATGCAGATGGAACGCCTCGCCTCGCCCTTTGGCCCCACCGGCGGCCGCATCGTGCGCCCCTCCGATGGCATCGCCCCTAGGCGCGTCTGCTTCGTGCAGTGCGCTGGCTCCCGTGATCAGAACCACCTCAACTACTGCTCCTACATCTGCTGCATGGCTTCCATTAAGCAGAGCCTCTATCTTGCCGAGAAGCTTCCGGACGCCACGGCCGATATCTACTATATCGACCTGCGTACTCCCGGCCGCTATGTGAACTTTCTCGACAAGGCCAAGGCCACTGGCAAAGTGCACTTCATCAAGGGCAAGGTTGCCAATGTCGAGCAGGCTGAAGGTGATAAGGTAAGCGTTCAGGTTGAGGACGCCATCCGTGGCGAAAAACTCACTCTTACCTATGATCTGGTAGTCCTGGCCACCGGCATGCAGCCTTCCCTGGCCGGGGAAAAGTTCCCCCTGCCCGTGCCGCTTGATGAAGATGGCTTTGTCACCGGCGGCGAAGATGCAGGCATTTTTGCTGCCGGCTGCGCTGTCATGCCGCTTGACGTGACTCGTTCCGCGCAGACCGGTACTGCCGCCGCCCTCAAGGCGGTTCAGGCTGTTCAAGGGAGGTAGGCAGCATGGCCAGCAAAATTGGCGTTTATTTTGACGCTTCCAATATCGGTGGGGGCCTTGATGTCGAGGCTCTCGCTGCAGGCGTGACGGCCAAATGGGGCACTCTTGCTCCCGTTGTGAAGGTTTTCCCCGTCCTCGCCGATAACGTGGAGGCCATCAAAGCCGACATTACTGCCGAGCAGCTTGATGGTGTTCTCCTCTGCGGTGCCAGCCCCCGCGCTGACGCCGAAATCTTCCGTTTCCCTGTCCTCACCGAACATGTGAACCTGCGTGAGCAGTGCGTCATGTGCTTCCAGGACAAGGACGGCAATCCGCTCAAGGAAGGGCAGGCCGCTCCTGAACTGCTCACCATGATGGCCACTGACTATGTCAACATGGGCGTCGTGAAGATGCAGAAGGGCAACCTTCCCGATTCCGCTGCTCTCCCCGAGGGCGGCACCCAGCGTATCCTTGTTGTTGGCGGTGGCTTCACCGGCCTTACCGCCGCTCTTGAAGCCGCCCGCAGCGGCTACGAAGTCGTGCTCGTCGAAAAGACCGGCGAACTCGGCGGCGCTGCCAAGAACATTCCGGTCGGCTCCCCGCTTTCCGCTCCGTGGGACGACAAGGAACCCCTCAAGCTCGACGAGAAGATCGCCGCTGTCAAAGCCGAGAAGGCCATCACCGTGTATATGAACACGACGGTCGCCAAACTGGCCGGACAGCCTGGTGCGTACGAGTGCACCCTTGCTACCCCGAATGGCGAGAAGGTCGAGAAGATCGGCTCCGCTGTCGTGGCCTGCGGCTGGGTGCCCATGGACGACAAGTACCTCGCTCCGCTTGGTCTCGGCTCTTCCGATAAGATCGTGACCGCCGCTGCCTTCCAGAAGATGGTGGCTCAGGGCCGGGTTGACGCCAAGCGCATCGCCTTTGTGCTCGACACCACCGTTGCTGAAGAGGAATTCAGGAAGCAGGCCGAAGAGGCCGAAGCTGCCAGGAAGGCCGCCGAAGAGGCTGCCGCCAAGGAAGGCGCTGACGAGAAGAAGGAAGAGGGCACCGAGAAAGTCTTCGTGAAGGAAGACCTCGAGTCCATCAAGCTCCTGCGCTATCCGAACGTGGTCAACTCGGTGGGCATCTCCCGCCTGGCCAACATTGTGGCGGAGCAGACCATGGTCAACCCCCAGTCCTAGGTCATATCCCGCAACATGACCATGCCCGGCATCTTCGAGCGTTTCTACAAGACCATGCAGAACCGCCTCGGTCTCATGATGACCAAGGCCGATGTCACCTCAGTTAAGGAAGACGGCGACCATGTCGTCGTGTCCTGCGCCAACACCCTGCTTGGCATGGACTTCGACCTTGACTGCGACCTCGTTGTTCTGCCCACGGGTATTGTTCCCGTGACCGCCAAGGATGCCGTGATGCAGTTCGAGTACAGGCAGGGACCTGACTTCCCCGACCTGGATCATTTCGACGGCTACGTCGACTCCAACTACATCTGCTTCCCCTACGAAACCCGCCGTACCGGTGTGTACGCCGCCGGCTGTGTGCGTCAGCCCATGACCCTCGACGGCTGCGTCGAGGACGCCCGCGGTGCCGTGCTCAAGGCCATTCAGGCCATCGAGTGCGCTGAACGCGGCGTTGCCGTGCATCCCCGCTCCGGTGATAAAACCTACCCGGTGTTCAACTTCGCCCGCTGCACGCAGTGCAAGCGCTGCACCGAAGAATGCCCGTTCGGCGCTCTTGATGACGATGAAAAGGGTACGCCCAAACCGAATCCCGGCCGCTGCCGCCGCTGCGGTACCTGCTTCGGCGCCTGCCCCGAACGCGTTATCTCCTTCGCCAACTACAATATCGATATGATCGGCTCCATGATCGGTCAGGTCGCCGTTCCCAAGGACTTCAAGAATGACGGACCCCGCGTCCTCATCCTCGCCTGCGAGAACGACGCGTATCCTGCCCTCGACATGGCTGCCCAGCGCCACGAAACCTGGAGCCCCTACGTACGCATTATCCCCGTGCGCTGCCTCGGTTCCGTCAACGCCATCTGGATCTCCGATGCCATGAGCAAGGGCTACGATGGTGTCATGCTTCTTGGCTGCAAGTACGGTGACGATTATCAGTGCCACTTCATCAAGGGTTCCGAACTCTGCTCCAGACGTATGCAGAACATCGCAGAAACCCTTAACCGCCTGGGCGTCGAGCCTGAGCGTGTTGAGCAGTTCGAAGTCGCCATCGACGAGTATGACAAGGTGCCTGGCATGATTAACGACTTTGTCAAGCGCATCGAGAAGATCGGCGCCAACCCGTTCAAGGCCATGTAGGAGGAAGGCAGAATGGCTAAAGTTACTCTTACGCCTGACTCTGGCTTTGCCAGAGAACTTATGGATGCGGGCGGGGAATCACTCAAGAAGTGCTATCAGTGCGCTACTTGTGCGGTCGCCTGCCCGATGGCCCCTGCCAACCATCCGTATCCCCGCAAGGAGATGGTTTGGGCTTCCTGGGGTCTGAAAGACAAAATCACGGCCGATCCTGACATCTGGCTGTGCCACAACTGCGGCAACTGCGCCGAGCTCTGCCCGCGCGGTGCCAACCCCGCTGACGTGATGGCTGCCGCCCGCAACCTCATGTACAGGGATCTGTGCAAGCCCGCCAAGATTGGCAAGCTTATGAGCAAGCGCTCCGGCCTGCCCATCCTGTTCGCCATTCCGGCCCTGCTCTGGCTCATCGTATGGGCCATCCGTGCGGCCTGTGTCGGCTCCTGGTTCCCCAGGACCGCGGACGGCAGGATCGTGTTCGGCCAGATCTTCTATGGCGACTACACCATCGACCCCATCTTCATGCTTACGTTCTTCGGAGCCATCTACATCCTCTACAAAGGCTGCAGCAAACTCTGGAACATGTTTAAGAACAACGACGGCAAGCTTCTTGTCATCGGTCCGACCAAACCCTGGTACTGGCATCTTGGCATGCTTCTCTGGGAAGAAATCGGCTCGCACAAGAAGTTCGACACCTGCACGACCGGCCCCAAGACCGGACAGCCCGAAAACTCCCGCAAGATCGGACATATGTGCACGGTTTGGGCCTTTATCTGCCTCATGGTGGTAACGGCCGTTGTGGCAGGCGGTCACTGGGTAGGCAAGGTTTTCCCCTGCATCTCCATCGCCACGCCCATGCCCACGCTGTTCCCTGTTAAGATCCTGGCCAACTTTGGCGCTATTCTGCTCCTTGTCGGCCTCTTCCTGCTTACGATCCGCCGCAAGCGTCAGAATCCCAAATATTTCTCCTCCAGCTATCAGGACTGGTATCTGCTGGGTCTTATCTGGTGTATCGCGCTTACGGGCTGCTTCTCTCAGTTCTTCAGACTGATTGACGCCGTCCACTGTGCCTACTTCATTTACTATCTGCACCTCGTGTTTGTGTGGATGCTCTTTGCCTATCTTCCTTGGTCGAAGCTCGGGCATCTCGTGTACCGTACCGCCGCTCTGCTTTATGTGCGCATGTACGGCCGCGGCTAAGCTGGACATCTAAACAACAACGAAAATGAGCACTCCGAGGAGGAGATGTAAAATGTCTGATTCTGAACGTAAAATCTTTCCGGTCGAGACTGTGCTTGCCCTCGTCTCTGGCAAGGAAGACGCTGATGTAAGAGAGATCGCTGGTTATATCACTGGCCGTTCCATGGTCTGCCCCAAGATGGCCAAGAGCGTCGCCGCTTTCGCCGGCGCCTGGCTTGCCCGCCTGTATCCCAAATTCGCGGATATGGTCTACGACGGCAGTGAAGCCTGGGAGCTTTTCGTCAACCGCTGCGCCGCGCAGCTTGGCGACAAGATTTCCCTGCCTCCCATGGACGGACGCATCAAGGAATCCTGCCTTGCTGCTCTTGATGCCATGGATAAGGCTTTCGCCGAAGTTGACGCCCTCAAAGCCGAGGTCGCCAAGCAGGCTGCCGAAATCGAGGCCCTGAAGCCCCTCGAGGGCGCTCTTGAAGCCGCGAAGAAGCAGGCTGATCAGCTTGACGCCCAGCTCAAGGCCCAGAAGAAGGACATGGGTGCCCTTCGCCGTCAAGCCGCCGGTTTCGAAGGCAAGATTGCCCTCGACGAGGAAGAGCTGCTTGATACCATCAAGCGCACCATCAAGGACAACCTCAAGAACATCACCGTCGCTGCCGGCGGTGCCGCCGCTGCTGGCGCCGTGGCCGGTGAGGCCGCTGCCGAAGGCGGCGAGGCTGCTGCCGAGGAAGCTCCCGCTGAAGACGAGTCCATGGGATTTGGTTTCGGCGATGATGATTCCACCGGTTTTGGCTTCTAGTCTCTCAGACTGATTCGTAGTAAAAGAGGGAGCCGGAGAATATTTCTCCGGCTCCCTCTTTCTTTTTTTACCACGCCCTGCAGGAGGTGCACCATGGATATGAGCAAAGCCAAATCAATTGTTGTTCCCGGTGAACTCGCCCGCGGCTGCATGGATCGCATGAAGATGAGCGAACCGCAGTTCGCGCGTCTGCTCAATCTCAGCGAGGAAGAACTGGAATCGTTCTTCAGCGGCAGACTGCCCATCACAAAGGAACTCGCTTTTGCCCTGAAGG